>ERZ650308.1314-NODE-1314-length-12958-cov-4.239169_pt1 | contig 12958 bp, 11 predicted proteins | sample MGYA00376244_ERZ650308 | MGnify/ENA primary metagenome ERZ650308 (study PRJEB26733, sample SAMN07839295) | wastewater metagenome | biome: small river; feature: stream; material: water | place: USA: North Carolina | collected 2016-04-26 ...
CAATTAAGTTTTTAAAATTTCCTTTCTCTTTTAATATGATTTTAAAAGGAACAACCGCTTTAAAATTAGTTTGCCCAAACTGAAATTGTTCACCACTTTCAGACATTTTAAAACCTTTTTCATTAACTTCTATTTTAAAAGAAAATGACTTATCCTTTAGAGTTTCTAAATCTGTTGCCCAAACAACATCAAATGGCATATCTTTCCATAATTCGGTAGTTTTAATTTTTCCCAAACTATAAATTGAGGTTGTTAAATTCAATTTATCAACCACTTGAGATACAATTCGAGCCGACTTTATGACTTCCATTTCATTTTCAAGGTTCACTTTTCCTCGTCCAAAAATGGATACGGCATCCGTTGGTAATTTAAACGCTGCATTTGAATTATCTAAAATCTTAATTTTTGCTTGTGTTTGGTATACATTGTTCTCGTAACGTAAATAGATATATGCCGAAAATAATGAAACGATTACACCTAATAGAATCCAATACCAAAAAGGTAGGTACTTAAGTATTTCATCTTTTATATTGAGATCTTTAATTGAATTATTTGATTGTTCCATGCTTATTTAGATAATACGATGATCGTCAACATCGTGGATAAAGTTAAAGATACTAAAGAAACAAAAGTGCCCAAATTTCCTATATATCCCGCTGATTTTACAACAGGACCATTAGGTGTAACGTAGATCACATCATTTGGTTTGATGTAATAATAAGGCGAATCAAACCATTTTTTTGAGGTCATGTCAATATGTACATACGTTTTTTGATGGTTCTCTTCACGAATCAATAAAACATCGTTTCGTTTCCCATTGATGGTTAAATCTCCTGCAAAACCTAGTGCTTGCAACAAACTAATATTTTGTTCCGTAAAAGTATATGTTCCCGGACTGGCCACTTCTCCCAATACGGTGAATTTCGCATTTAATAATCGGGCAGTGACCAAAGGATTGGTTAAATGCTTCTGCACTTTGAGTTGATCGGTAACTTTTTGCTCCAATTCTGAAATAGTGAGTTGATCTACTTGAATTTTCCCTAGAACTGGTAAAGTAACAAATCCATCTATACTTACTAAATAGCCTTGTAGTGTTACCCCGGTAGTATTTGTATTTAATGCGGATTGTTGCATGTTATACATTTCAGACACTTCTGGATTATCCGAAGTAATACGAATACTCACAATATCATTGGCTTGAATTTTAGTGGGTGTTAACACAACAGCATCTGTATCATTAATTTTCAAGTCACTAAAATAAAGAATGTCTTTTTTTGTAGCGCAACTACTTAGTAACAATACTAATAAACTTATAGTTGTTAGGTGTATTTTTCTCATATATAAAATTCTAATTTTCAATCCAACTTAATTTTGATACTATAATTTTTAATTATTCTTGCTCTGCCAGTATATATTCAGGTACTAATTTTTTCAAAACTGAAATAAATTCTCTTTTATCATTCATGTTATGACAAAGATACACTTCTTGTAAAAAAGCTTCAACTACTGAGTATTGGTAGGTTTGATCTGTAGCAATCATTATTTTTGGATTATAGGTTGGGATGGTTTTCGCTTTATCTGCTAATAATTCTTCAAACAATTTTTCCCCTTCACGTAATCCCGTGAAAACAATATCGATATCTGTATATGGCTCCTTACCATGAAGCCGAATCATTTTTTCTGCTAAATCGACTATTCTGATAGGTTTTCCCATGTCAAATAAATAAATTTCTCCACCTCTCCCCATCGTAGCTGCTTCGAGTACCAATCGACAAGCCTCTGGAATGGTCATGAAATATCGATTAATTTCTGGATGGGTAACGGTTATAGGACCTCCTTTTTTTATTTGCTTCTCAAATAAATTGACAACTGAACCATTAGAACCTAAAACATTCCCAAAACGGGTAATAATGATTTCCGTATTAAAGTCTGAATTTGAAGTTTTATGTTGAAAATAAGTAGCTTGAGCAACAATCTCGGCAATTCGCTTAGAAGCACCCATAATATTTGTTGGATTCACCGCTTTATCGGTAGAAACAAAAACAAATCGTTCTACTTTATGCGTTAAAGCGATATCTAATACATTTTTGGTACCGAAAACGTTAATTTTAATAGCTTGGTAAAAATTTCGTTCTAATAATGGAACATGTTTATATGCAGCTGCATGAAAAACAATCTGAGGTGCATGTCGTTCAAAAACGATTTGAACTTCTTCCGGATTTCGAACATCTGCCAATTCAAAAACACAATTCATTTGCGGAAAAGTCGCTTTAATTTTTAGTTCCAATTCATGCATTGGTGATTCAGCCTGATCCATCACCACAACTTTTTGGGGCAGTAACTTCATTAATTGATGTACAATTTCACTACCAATTGATCCCGCGCCACCTGTAACCAATACTACTTTATCTTTGAATTCATCTCCTACCTTAGGATTATTAATTTCGATGAGATTACGAAACAACAAATCATCCAGCGTATATTTTTTAAGAGGTGCTGACGACTGAATAGATCCACTCTCAAGTTTAGGAAAAAAAATCTGTATTTTATTTCTTAAGCAACTCTCAATTAAATCTAACTCTTCTTTTTCATCTAGAAAATTTTTCAATAAAATTACATTACGAATTTTATGAAAACGCAAAATGGTTTCGATTTTACTATGCTTAGAAATAATAGGAATACCTAATATTTTTTTACCGTGTAATAACTTATTCTTATCTACAAAAAAAAGCAATCTGTAAGGGCTACTAGGATCTTGAATAAAAGCTTCTGCCAAAGCTATGGTAGTACTGTTCACCCCAACCATAATGGAATTTTGCATAGTAACATCTTGATTTCTATTAAGTAGCTCGAAAGCTATTTTTACGAAAATTCGAAAAATAAACAATCCAAAAAATGATAATATAGATGTAATCAATAAGGTGACTGAAACAAAAACAAAAGAACCGTAAATAAAATAATAGATATAATTTATTACAACTAACGTAAGATAAGAACTAAAAACAGCGATCAATATTCGGTAGGCATCTTTTAAGGTTGAAAAACGAATGATACCAGAGTACGTTTTGAAAATTAAAAAATAAAAGAAGTAGACGAAGAAAAAAATCAATAATCGGGTTCCCAAAGAAAAATCAGGGTAAAATTGGATGTTTAGCAGGGAATAAAAGTAATAACTAACAATAAGCACAGATAGTACAATAGATAAATCAATGATCAACACAAACCACTTAGGTAGAAATTTTATATTCTTGAGGTCAATGTAATTTTGAATAAATCGGATCATATTTTTTTATACTGCTTGTAAGTGCAAAAATAGATTATTTTATTGAATAGTAAGTTATTTTACTACTTAAGATGCTTCTATTAATGTTGATAATCTATTAAAAAAAGAGCTTAAAATAAAGTAGTCCTGAGAAATGTGCTTTGGGTTAAAAAAACTATTAATGCAAACAATTTACATTTAACCAATTGGCTTAGCTGGAATACCTACAGCTGTACAATTGTCGGGAATGTTTTTTGTAACTACAGCTCCAGCACCAATAATTGTATTTTTACCGATTGTAATATTCTGCAACACAATAGCACCCATTCCAATGTGAGAAGATTCTCCCACCTTTACCCCTCCTCCCAAAGTTGCATTTGGAGCTATGTGTACAAAATCTTCAATTATGCAATTATGCTCAATTATAGCGCCTGTATTAATAATACAATGCCTACCAACTGTAGCTTCCGCATTAATCACAGCTGTAGCAAGAATTTGTGAACCTACCCCTATTTTTGCGTGTTTTGAAATAACTGCGCTTGGATGTATCGTCATGACGAAATTTGATTTTAATTGATTAACGATTTTTTTTCTATTTGTAGGATTTCCAATTGCTACAATAGTATTATGATTTTTATAACTCTCATCAATAAGACGTTCACTCACCTTATAATGCTTCAATAAAAACACTGGTGGTTGATCATCAACAATTAAATTAACATGATATTTACCTTCCACTTCAATACAATCAATCACTACTTTAGCATGCCCACCAGCCCCGACCACAAGTAATTTATTGTTGCCTCGAAAAGGTTCTATGGTTTCCATTTCTACTGCGTTAATTCCTTCTCTTTTAAACACTTTAAATAAAGTCAAAAGAAGAATTTTAAAATCATTATAAAATGAAACATGTTCAACGTACCATACATCAAATTCAAATTTTTTTTCCCAAGAAATAGCATTACGTCCATTGACTTGTGCCCAACCTGTAATACCGGGTTTTACCTCGTGGCGCCTATTTTGAAAAGGAGAGTATAGATGCAAATAATCGGGCAATAGTGGTCTTGGACCAATGATACTCATGTCACCCTTCAATACATTAAGCAATTGAGGTATCTCGTCTATAGAAGTTTTTCTGATAATTTTACCTATTTTTGTTAACCTTATTTCGTCTGAAAACAAATTTCCCTGCTCGTCTTTTTTGTCATTCATAGTTTTGAACTTGATGATCGTAAAAACTTTACCCTTCCTACCTGGGCGCTTTTGAAAGAAAAATGGTTTACCTTGATTAGCAATAGACAAAGCTACAATAGCCAATAACAAAAGTGGACTCAATAGAAAGAATCCTAATAAGGCGAATATAAAATCAAATAATGGTTTAGAAAAGGATTTATACATTAAAATACATTAAAAATGTACTTACAAATATACAAAAAAAGTATGTTTTTTTTTGATGGTTTTAATAAAAAAATCATCAAATCATGCGAATTTTTTCTACTTAATTTAGTTAATTGAAATTTAACTATTTAACCTATATTGGAGATTACTAAAAATAGAAAGTACATTAATCTGATCCAATAAAATTGATGTATTTTACAATATCATGAGCCACTTTTTGACGTGTAAAATTTTCTTCAACATACTTACGGCCTTGGTTACCAAACTTTTCAATCCCTAATGGTGAATCTATAAAATAGGAAACTTTCAAAACCAAAGCTTCGATATCATTCTTCTCTACCAAAAACCCCGAAAAACCATCTTTAACAGAGTCTTTACAACCAGTTACGTTATAGGAAATCACTGGAAGTTTCATTGAAGATGCTTCAATATTTACATTACCAAATCCCTCTCTATATGAAGGAAGTACAAAAACATCCATTACTGACATATATTTTTCAACCTCATTCGTGTGGTTTATATGAAAAACGTTTTCGTCTTCAAAAAAATCATTTAATTTTTTGATATCAAAGCCGTCCCTTTCATCTTGATCACCAACCATCAATACAACCAAATTATCATATTTTAATTTCATTTGTTCCCAAAATGCGATAAAGTCACCAATCCCTTTATCGACTGAAAGTCTGGCTACAAAACCAATCACAAAAAAACCATTTGGAATACCAATTTCTTTTTTTATTTGATCATTATATAGACTAAAACGGTTTTTATCAAATTTTTCAATATCTACCCCTGCGATTGTTAAAGAAGCTATCGTATTCATCTTTTCTTTAAGAAAATGAAATTTAGATAAATAAACAGAACTTAAGGAAGTGCTAACAGGTAGAATGTTGGTTGCACATAAACTGGTTAACTTTTCAACCCATACTAAAATGTGTTTTTTGAATCCTGTAGCTGTTTCATAGGGCAAACCCAAAACATGATAAACTCTGTATCTTACGTTTAATATTCTAGAAGCAATCATTGAAATTAATGCTGCTTTAGGTGTAGCTCCTAGTACAACCTTTGGTTTGATTTTATATAGCACTAAAATCATTTGAATTAATGCAACCAGATCTTTATAAATTGAAAATTCGCGCGTAAACGCCACTGAAACATAATCTACACTTAATTTTTTCGCAACTTCTTGCAATTCAATTTCGTTAGAACTAATTATAGTTATATGATAACCCTCTTTCTTTAAACTAGAAATGATCTCAGTGGAAAAAATAAAAGTGGTCGGAATTGTATAACTGATTACAATTTTCTTCATCTACTAAATAGGGTTATTGCTTTGAGATGCAAATTAATATAGGCTGACTTATTTTGAATAACCAAAAATTTTTCAAAAAAACCCTTCGGAACCAATTCTTTTTTATGTCGTATATGGAATGATTTATATAGAATAAATTTTCTTGTAACAATTGTTTTTTTATATTACTCATTTCCTCAAATGAGGCTTTATTTTTAAACAATTGATAAAAAATATTCAAGTTTAAAAAAGTCAATCTTTCATTAAAGAAATGATACGCTAAATCGCTATTAATGTGACGATGATCAACATAAGCTTGTTTTGTTTTTTGTAAAACAACCAAAAGATCATTAACAATTTTCATCCTATTTGACACATTTGAACTTCGAGTTATGGAATTGGGAGATTGGAGAAATTGAGCTACTAATAAATCTGTTGCTTGCACGCGATGGGCAGTAGAAAATGCACGTGTATTAAATTCGAAGTCTTCAATAAATATTTTCTCGCAGAAAAAAAGTTTATTTTGATCAATAAAATTTCTGTTGTAAATTTTGTTACACGCTGAATGCAAATACCTAACATTATTATAATAAGTCAACCCATCCATGATTTTTAAAGTGCTATTTTTTGAATGATAAGCGATTTCTCCATTCGGAAAAATTCCTTGTGCAGCAAATTCCAAAATATCCAGTTCATTATCATTTGCAATCGAAATTAGGTCCTTTAACGTATTATGAAGGTACCAATCATCCGCATCCAAAAACAAAACATACTTTCCAAGTGCGTTTTTAATACCGGTATTTCTTGCCCCTCCCAAGCCTTTGTTTTTTTGGGAGATGATTTTTACATTTGTTTTTTCTTGCGTTAATAAGGTTATGTGATTTAAACTTTCATCAGTAGATCCATCATCGACCAAAATTACTTCAAAATCTTTTTCATCAATCCCTTGATCATAAACAGAAAGTATTGCTTTTTCAACATATTGAACTACATTAAAAACCGGTATAATAACACTAATATTTATCATTCTTTTGCAATTATTACATTCATAAAAAAAGTAAATGAAAAATAAATGAAAAGTACCCAGCCTAAAATACGCGGATGGTTTTTCATTGAGTTTTCTTTCAAAAAGGGATAAATAATGATCAATCCCATCATGAACCAGGATAGGTAGGCAAACCTATTACTAAAATTAGCTCTAATCACTAATATCCAAAATGCATTGGACATCAAATACACATTCAATAATCTTTGATACAAAACATCTTTGAACTGTCTTTTTATTACAAAATAAAAACCCACTGCAATAGCCGTTGCGCTGTAAACTAGAAAATCCCATCGAAAACCTGTACTACTAAAATTATCATCATTAATATTTCCTTCTGTTAAATAACTCAAACGTTGATCTTCTAACCCTAATGAGGCAAAATAAAGTTCAAAATCACCTTCAGTGATTAGAGAAAGAGGGATGCATACAAGCCAAACTAACATATAATACTTTGAATTATTAAATAGAAACGTTACAAAATATGCAGCTACAGGCAATAACATCGATTTATGAAAAGATACGGAAATAATTGCTAAAGTAATGGCAATCCATTTTTGTCGTTCAAAAGAAAAGGCAAGCAATAAAACAGCAGCTGCAACTCCATTTCTAATCCCATTAACTCCATAACTCCAAAAGGAAAAAGAGGTAATAAATATCAAAAATGAATAATACCAATATTCATTAAAAAACTTTTTGGAAGACCAATAATGAGCATACACATAAATAAATGCAATGATGAAGAAAAAAGTGCTTTTATCTGACCAAATAGACAAGTTTTTTATCAACCAATCAAATCCTGGATCTTGTTTAAATTGACCATTAAGTCCGATTGCATAAGAATCAAAAAGTAATCCATAGGCACTCATATCGACAAACTGACTGCTAAAAGGTCGAAAACCAATATAAAAAATAAGTCCAAAAACTAATATAAATTTAGATTTTTTACTTTTAGGTACTATATCTTGATAATGTAATACCACTAACAAGGATAATACTAGTAGTAATGTTATTAAATAAAAAAACGTTGAATATAATTCAATTGGTATAAAACTAAACATATTTTAAATTAATTAAATCGATCGATTAAAAATTGAATTCGTTCGTATCCAAAAAGGTTCATGAGCTTCATTTTAATTATATTTTTCCATTTTTGACCAAATGAAACCCATGACTTTGCAAAATGATGGATGCAAAATGAATTATTAGTCAACTCTATTTTTCCTGTTTTATAACTTTTTGGGCAGAAAAAATCATTTGGATAAAAGGCTACATAATCATTTATTTCTTGAAATAAATTATTCATTACAAATCCTTTTTCGAGCATTAATTGTGTAATAATATAAGTATTGGATACCGTATCAAAGCTTCCATCTAATCTGACAAAAGACCGATCCGTATAATAATCTAGAAGTTCTGATACCCATATACCGTTCGATTCACTTGCCATGATTCCTGTTGGCACAAAATCATCATTCTCAAATCCAGAGAAAGCAGTATGTGATAAGAAGGGATTGAGGGATTGAATAACTTCTACATCTGTATCCATATATACACCACCCATTTTTTTTAATGCATACAACCTGCAAACATCAGATACAAACGCAAATTTACGAGCATCCAAAGCTTCTTGAGCAAATCGATATTCATGAAATGGAAAATTATCTTCATTCCATTCCATAATTTGATATTCTGGCAGGTATTTTTTCCAAGATGCAATACAATCAATGGCAAGACTGGGTAATGGATTTCTACCAAACCAACAATAGTGAATAATTTTAGGTATTTTATTATTTAACATACTTCATTAAAAAATTAATAATCTTTATTGTAGCATTTCCATCACCATACGGATTGTGTGCAGTTGACATTTGATTATAATACATACTATCTGTTAATAATCTTGTCACTTCATTAACAATTTTAATTTTACTAGTTCCGACTAAACAAACAGTTCCTGCTTCAACAGCTTCTAAACGTTCAGTTGTTTCACGCAAAACAACAACTGGAATACCTAAAGAAGGTGCTTCTTCTTGAACACCGCCAGAATCTGTAATTATTATTTTAGACTGTTTCATAACCCATACAAAAGTAGGATAGTCCAAGGGCGCAATTAGATATATATTTTTTATCCCACTCAAAATAGAGTAAACTGGGTCTTGTACATTCGGATTTAAATGCACTGGAAACAGAAAGTTCACATTTGAATATTTTAGTGCGGTTTTTTTTATTGCTTCACATATTTTAATAAATCCAGTACCAAAATTTTCTCTTCTATGTGCTGTAATCAAAACGGTTTTATTCTTAAAATCAATTTGTTTTATTAATTTTTCAATAGTCAAATTTGAATAACCCGTTTGTAGTTTTGATACCGTCCAAAATAATGAATCGATCACTGTATTTCCCGTTATGATAATTGAATTGAGTGCTACTTTTTCATCAACTAAATTCTGACAAGAAAGTGCTGTTGGTGCAAAATGATAGTCGGCAATTTTCGTAGTAATCACTCGATTCATCTCCTCAGGAAAAGGATTTAACTTATGAAATGTTCTCAATCCTGCTTCTACATGACCTACCTTAATATTTTGATGAAAAGCAGCTAAAGCACACATTGTAGAAGTAGTGGTATCTCCATGAACTAATACCAAATCTGGTTTAAATTCATTTAAGACCTCTTCAAAACTTGCTAATATCCTAGAACTTAATTCATTTAAACTCTGGTTTTTTTTCATCAAATTCAAATCATAATCAGGTACTATTTCAAAAAAATCAAGAACTTGATCAAGCATCTGTCTGTGTTGTGCAGTAACACATACTTTGACTTCAAAGTAATTATTTTTCTTTAATTCATGAACCAATGTTGCCATTTTTATGGCTTCTGGTCTTGTACCAAAACACAGTAAAATTCTATTCATTTAGTTGGAATATTATTCTTTTTTTTAATCTCTAAATCTAATTAATCGTGCAGGATTACCTGCAACAATAGCATTTTCTTCTATATCTTTTGTAACAATACTACCGGCTGCAACTACCGCACCAGCTCCAATTGTTATTCCGGGTAGAACAACACTATTCGCACCAATCCATACATCATCATGGATAGTAATAAAATTATTGCTTTCTGACCATCCTTGTTTATTCATTAATCTTCCTTTTCTTATATTGTGGTTAGTAACAACGATGGTTACGTTTTGTGAAATGAGACAATTTGAACCAATTTTTACGATCCCACCTGAAGCTCTAATATTATTATTTTCTCCGATATAAGTATGTTCGCCTATTGACAAAAATGAATTTTTAAAAGCATCTAATGAATTATCGTCTCTTACACTAATAACTGTATTTGCCCCAATATATACACCCTCCAAAATATTTATCGCCGACTCATTCTTTACTAAATAAATCACTTTTCTATGAATAAAATAATTTTCACCATAAGATCTAAATGATTGGCTAAGTCGAAATGAAATTGAATTACAGACCCTTTTCATTAGTTTTAATAACTGTTTTTTTAGCATTTTGTAATTACTTTAATATATAATTTCATGACTTTATCCAAACTATACAACTCAGAATTGAGTTTAGCATTTCGACCCATTTCAAACCGAACTTCTTCATTTTCAATTAAGTAAATTATTTTTTCTGCAATCGCATCTACATCATTGACAGGAACAATAAATCCATCTATTCCATCTTTAATTATCTCTCTTGGGCCATTGGGCGCATCAAATGAGATTGTTGGAACTCCACATACCTTTGCTTCTACAATAACATTTCCAAAAGCCTCAAATTTAGACGTTAATACAAAAATTGATGAGCTTAAAAATTCGGGGACAACATCTGAAAATGAATTAGAAATTATTACACTATTAGGAAAATTTATTTTTGAACTCATATAAATTAATTTTTGATATTCTGCTCCTTCTCCACATATTTTTAATTGCCAATCATTGTGCTTTTGCGATACTTTATCCCAAGCTTCAATTAACAAATCAAACCCTTTAATTGGATGCAGTCTTCCAATTGCTAAAATTTTTTTGCTTGATAAACTACTTACTTCATCTGTTTTAACTGTAATTGGATTAGGTACAACATTTATATTACTAAAACCCCAATTTTGTTTGTCTGCTTTGGTTAAGACTATGATTTTATTTTGATTCTTAAATATAAAATTTCGTATAATTTTATTGAATTTGTTCTTTAATCCTCTAGTTTCAAAATTATATTGTTCTTTAGGCTCTCTAAGTTCAGAGATTAGTTTTTGCTTTTTTCTTAAAAAATGAAAAAATAGATTATGTAAGGTATATTTTACTGAAATAATTAAGTCTGAATTTAAAGAAATTATCTGCTTAGACTGTAAAAATCTTAAATATACCCGTTGAATTAACGTCTTTCTGGAAAGCAGAGATTCTAAAAAAATTAATTTGGCATTAGGATGTAAATGATAATAAGGTATACCTGTGTTCTTTTCAGTACACACAATAGTGATTTGATAATTATATGAATCAATCAAATAATTAACACGGGTAATTAAACTTCGTTCAATACCACCCGCTACATCAATGTTTTCTACCAAATACACAATATGCATTACTTTATAATTTTACAAATAATAAACAATAAAACAGCTTTGGAATTCAAAATACAGTACTTATAAACTTTATCTGATAAACTTATCGGATTGAATAGTTTTATTTTATCAACGATGTAACGGTCAGATATTAGTTTTTTCAATTCATTCAATTGGTTTAATGAAGAAATTTGATGAAACTTAAATAATGTATTAATTTGATGTTTCATCCCTAACATACAATTATCAGATACAATTTGATTTATATTCTTATCCTCCAACTTATTATTTAAAAGAAAAAATTCTATAGATTTATTCATTTCTATGGTACAAAATAATCCATTAGAATTATATGACTTTATTAAAGAAGAAGATGGTCTATTTAAATAATGATAATATGAAATTGGAATGTTTTTTATAGATTTCGAAATTTTAAAATACTTAGCATTGAATATTACATCTTCATATAAAGCAATTTTAGAATTAAAACTAATTTGGTATAATTTCAAAATTTCCAACTTATAGATTTTATTCCAAACGTATCCCATATTTGAGAGAATGCTCACAGTGTTTTGAAGATCAAATATTGGTAATTTTTTTTCTTCTATTTTTAACATTTTTTGATTTTTGTCCATCGTATTGATGAAATAATCAAAAATCAACAAATCAATTCCAGTATTCATATATTCAATTGCAATTTTGAAATAATCAGATTCTATATAATCATCACCATCAATAAAACATACGTATTTACCCCTAGCATTATTAATTCCAATATTTCTACAATCTGAAACTCCAGTATTTTCTTTATTAATAATGACAATTCTATCGTCTTTAATTTTATTAATTATTGATAAACTGTCATCAGTCGAGCCATCATTAACTAGGATAATTTCAAAGTTAACTCCAGATTGAATTTGTATACTATTAATACATTTATCAATGTGAGTTGCTACATTATATATTGGAATAATAACTGAAATATCAATGTTTACCATCTAAATTCTAAATTTAATATGTTTCCTCTCTTGTTCATTCATAATTAGATAAATGGTGAAAATAAAAAACAAACTATAAACAACAATTATAGTAATCAGATGATACCAATTATCTACTATACAATCTTTGGTTAAAAAATGAACAATGATAGTTAATAATGAAACGGCAAAAAGAGGTTTAAAAAAAACATGTTTAAAGAATCTCATTCGTTCTAAACCAAATACTTTGGAATAATAAATGTTTAAAATTACACTATTTAAAAAAATTGCTACTCCTAATGGAATAACTACTCCTAATAGTGAATATTTTGTTGAAAAATACAAACTAAATATTAAACTTAATGATATAGTGGACAAAGTTAAAATGGACTTAAATTTTGTTTTTTTCATTGCA
>ERZ650308.1317-NODE-1317-length-12932-cov-4.250680_pt1 | contig 12932 bp, 13 predicted proteins | sample MGYA00376244_ERZ650308 | MGnify/ENA primary metagenome ERZ650308 (study PRJEB26733, sample SAMN07839295) | wastewater metagenome | biome: small river; feature: stream; material: water | place: USA: North Carolina | collected 2016-04-26 ...
GTCACGTCCTTCGATTTTTAATTTAATTGGCATGTGATCAGGCACTACCACTGGTCGTACATTTAAGTTATGCGGAGCTATGGGAGTTAAAATGTGTACTTGACAACCAGGTGTGATAATTGGCCCTCCACAACTTAAACTATAGGCAGTTGATCCTGTTGGTGTGGAAACAATCAATCCGTCAGCCCAATAAGAATTCAAATATTTGTTATCTAAAGAAGCATGAACTGTAATCATGGATGCTGTATCCTTTTTTTGAAGTGTCAATTCATTCAAGGCAAAATTGTCTTCCCCAAAAATATTTTCTTCTGTTTGAATACGAAGTAAAGAACGTTTTTGGAACTCGTAATTTTTAGCTTTTACTTGATCCATTGTTTGCTGGATTTGATCTTTAGAGATATTGGCTAAAAATCCTAATCTTCCAGTATTGATTCCTAAAATGGGTACGCCAGAATCGCGAATAAACCCGACAGATTTGATAAATGTACCATCTCCACCAATGCTCATGGTTAAATCAATTCCTGCATGAAAATCGTGGTGCGAAGAAAATTCATCTGTTTTTTCTGACAAATCCATTTTGGCAACCAATTGTTCCTTCAGTTCTTTTTCAACAACAGGATTCCAACCAAAATCATTAAAGATATCGATGATTTCTTTAAAATAAGGCAGGTTTTGGCGGTTTACCTTTTGGCTATAGATTGCAACGTTCATATTAAATATTCAAGTAATTCATTAAAGAATCGAATCTGATTTGGATATCGTTGTCACTGGCATCTTTTTGAAACGTTTCTTTGACAATGTAATCATACCGTTCAAACGTGCGAATGATGCGACTCAATTCTAATTGATTAATTTTCAAGGTCACTTCGATTTTTGTAGAATCGGGCGACGACATAATGTATGAGCTTAAAATGCGGGCATTGTTACTTTCAACAATTTGTGCGATTTGTGCCATTGAATAATCGTGCTCATTGATTTCCAATACAATAATACCACCTGTATCCTTGATACTTCCCGTATTGGCAAAGCTTGTCAATAAATGAAAAATTGACGTACAACCCAAGTATTTTTCTTCCGAATCTAACACGGGCATGATACTCAATTTACTTTCTTCCATTCTTTTCAACACATCGTAAACGTGAGCTGTTTCTAGTACATAAGGTCGAGGAAGATGATTGAAAAGCGTGTCCAGCGAATCTTCTAAGGCCAATTTATCCAATAAATCAGCTTCAGAAATCACACCAACAAAATTGTCATTTTTTAAAACAGGTAAATGTGAAACTTTGAATTCATCCATCCAACGAAGTGCTTTTTCACCTGAATCTGTGTGCTTTAACGGTGGAATTTCGTCTGTAATTAATGCTAATGCTCTCATAGTTGCTACCAAAGTAGTAATTTCATTTCTAACTTCGTACTTTTGCAGTGTCAAAAATTATACCATTGTATGTCAAAATTAAGTGTCAATATCAATAAAATCGCAACGATGCGCAATGCTCGTGGAGGAAACATGCCCAATGTTGTTCAAGTAGCAATTGATTGTGAGCGATTTGGAGCAGATGGAATTACCATTCATCCACGTCCAGATGAGCGACACATTACCACACAAGATGTGTATGATTTGAGTCAAGTTGTCACAACAGAATTCAACATTGAAGGTTATCCTGACGATCGTTTTATGAAAATCATTACAGACGTTCTTCCAGCTCAAGCTACGATGGTTCCTGATCCGCCGCACGTTTTAACTTCTAATGCTGGATGGGATACGAAAACTAATTTGCATTTATTGACCGACTTGAACCAGCAATTGCGTGCTTTGGGTATTCGTTCATCTATTTTTGTGGACACCAATTTAGAAAACATAGAATTTGCAGCGAAATCAGGGGTTGATCGCATTGAATTGTATACAGGGCCTTATGCTGAAGATTATACAAAAGATCCTTCTAAAGCAATTGAAGCGTATGTTACAGCTGCAAATTACGCGAAAGAATTGGAATTAGAAATCAATGCAGGACATGATTTAAGCTTAGAAAACCTTCGTTACTTTAAAGAATGCATTCCATTTTTGGCAGAAGTATCGATTGGACACGCCTTGATTTCTGATGCGTTGTATTTAGGTTTGGAAAATACAGTTCAGTTATATAAAAAGCAATTGCTTTAATTTTTAATATGAACTGTGCTGTGAGGATATGGAATTGTAATTTTATGTTCTCTAAACAAGCGGTCAATTTCAAAACGAATTTCTGATTTGTAAAAATTTGCATCCCAACTTTGATCTGCCCAAAAGATAAGTTCTAATTCTAAACCATTGTTTCCAAAATTTGACAGACGCACATCAATTGGCTTAGTTTTTTTTACATTTGGATGACCAAAAGCTGCTTGTTTTAAAAGCCGTGCAACTTGTTCAGTATTTGTTCCATAATCTACGGTAACAGTAATAATAAAGCGAGAAATCTCACTTCCATGGCTCCAGTTTTCAACGTATTCTTGCGTTAATTTAGCATTGGGTATAATCAAGACATTTCCTTCACGCGTTTCAATTTGAGTGGTACGTACATTGATTTTTAAAATTTTAGCAACGATGGTCGATTTTCCTTGTTCCGAAATCTCCACAACATCACCAATTTTTATGTTTCCCTCTACCAATAATACGATTCCTGAAAACATATCTTTGAACACGTCTTGCAATCCTAAACCAATACCCACCAATAAAGCGGCAGAACCAGTTAACAAAACTGTTAAATCAATGTCTAAGGTTTTTAACGCACTGACAATCGCGAAAATATAAATGATGTATTTCGCAATTTGGATGTAAACATATTCACTACCAGCATTGTAATTCGGTTTGTTTCGAAATTGTTTGCTGATATACAGCTTCACAAAGTTGAGTAGCATTTTCGCACCAAAGAAAAGGGCGATGATGACAATGATTTGATAAAAACTAAGCGTGAATTTTTTAGATTCAATTAAATTAAAATTTAAAAAATCGCCAAAAGTAACGTTGTCATTGTTGATATTGAAACTCAATACAGCTATGTAACTTGCTACCAAATATACACTTTGACTGAGTAATTTTAAATAGGTGATTTTTCGTCCTTCAACAGCAATGTTTGCACTTTTCAAATAATCTTTTAGCATGTTGTGAATGACTCTTCTCAACACCAATGCAACGAAATAAATAATACTTAAAAAGATGATGTTCCAAAAACAAACTTTGTAGGGGCCTAAGTAAAATAAAGTATAACTTAACATGTGTTTATCGTAATATAATTCGTCCTAATTTTTCAGCAAAAACTAGTTTGATTTTTTCATAAGTCATTTGTTCGGACAATGCATCCAATAATTCTTCATCACTCATTTCATCCGCTTTTTTTAAGCGTTCTTGAATGGATCGAATGTGTGCTTCTATTTTAGAAGATTTAAAATTATAAATCGAATGAAATACCGCTTCTTGTAAACGGTCACTTTCAGAACGCGTTGAAATGTTGTATTGCGACAACCATTTTGTACTCAATTCATATTCTTGGGATTCAATTTCAGATACAAATTGAACAATTCCTTGGTCTTCTAATTGCCTAAAATAAGAAGAAGAAAGCAATTGATTTTCTGCCAAACCTTCAACAATTAATTGGTGTATTTTTGCAAATTTAGGATGTTCAAATGCCAATTCATCTTTATCTAATTCATGGCAAATAAACTCTGTTACACTTGTTTCAGCTGTCGTAGCTTTGCTATGTTCATCCAATTGTTCCACTTCAATCACACGAGTTCCGTATTTTATCAGTAAACGAATCAAATCAAATTCGCTCGTTGCAGCATTGTTCTCAAGTCCTTCTATAGCTTCAGCAGGTTGATTTCCAGCTTGCAACGGAACCGGAATCTGAGCCAATTCAGGTTCTTGGAGTTGTTTAGAAACCACGTTTTTACGCAATTTCATCAATTCATTTGAAATGATACTTTCTTGAATATCGAATTGACTGGCAATCTGTTGCAAATAAACAGTTCGTGTAATTTGATCGGGAATTAAGGCAACAGAATGTACTATTTCTCGAATTAATTCTGCTTTTTTGATGGGATCTTTTTCACCACCTTTTAACAAAATATCTGCTTTAAATGAAATGAAATCTTGAGTATGTTCTTGAATATAAGCCTCTAATTCACTGGTGCTTGCTTTTTTAGAATAGGAATCAGGGTCTTCTCCTTCTGGGAAAAGTACCACTTTCACATTCATTCCTTCTTCTAGAATTAAATCAATTCCACGAAAAGATGCTTTTATTCCTGCTGGATCACCATCGTATAAAATCGTAATGTTTTGGGTATAACGGCGAATCAGTTTAATTTGATCTTTGGTCAAAGATGTGCCCGAAGATGAAACCACATTTTGAATTCCAGCTTGGTACATGCTAATTACATCCGTGTAACCTTCACATAAAAAGCAATTGTCGTACTTGATAATATCGCCTTTTGAAAAATGAAGTCCGTATAAAATTTCACTTTTATTGTAAATGATACTTTCAGGAGAATTGAAGTATTTGGCAATTTTTTTATCGGTAAACAACGTTCGACCACCAAAACCTAATACACGACCCGAAACACTGTGAATCGGAAACATGACACGTCCTCTAAAAAAATCAAAGCTACGTTCTTCTTTGGTTTTAACTAAACCAACTTTTTCAAGGTATTCTAATTTGTACCCTTTTTTTAAGGCTACTTTCGTAAAATCGTCTCCAGCATTGATACAATAACCTAATTGAAATTTTTGAATGATGTCTTTTCGAAAACCACGTTCTTCAAAGTAGGAAAGGGCTACTGCTTTTCCTTCATCCGATTCCATTAAATTCTGTGAAAAGTAATTTTTCGCAAATTCATTGATGATGTACAAACTTTCACGTTCAGTAATCGCGGCCATTTGTTCTGCTGTTGCAGGTTCATCTTCCGGGATTTGAATGTTGTATTTATCAGCTAACCAACGCAATGCTTCCGGATAGGTAAAGTGTTCTTTTTCCATTAAAAAAGTCACAACTGAACCACCTTTACTCGTTGAAAAACACTTGAAAATTTGTTTGGCCGGTGACACAACAAACGATGGTGTTTTTTCATCTGTAAAAGGACTTAAGCCTTTCAAATTTGAACCTGCACGTTTTAAATTCACAAACTCACCAATCACCTCTTCGATGCGGGAAGTTTGCATAATTTCATCAATGATATGTGCAGGAATTTTAGACATTTTTATTCAGCTGGGTAACCGTAATCTTTTTCGGATGCTACTTTCCCTTTTTCATCGTAAACTGTCCAAATACCAACGGTTTTGTCGTTTTGGTATTCACCTCTGTAATGCATTACACCAGATGGGTATTTCACAACAGTAAACCCATTTTTAATCCCTTCTTGGTATTCAGTAAATGATAATTCTGTACCATTTTCTCCGTAAAAACGCCAGATGCCATTTCTTCGTCCAAGTTCATCTTGTTGTCCTTGAAATTTGATCTGTTTTTTGCCAGGATACCATTCCGTGAAAATACCATTTTTCACTTCAACCAATATTTCTTTTTTAGTGTTTTTGTTCGAATCATCGTTGGATGAACAAGCAACTAAGCTTAAGAAAAGGATTAATATTCCGATGTATTTCATACGTGTAATTTTTTATTATTTATCGCGTAAAGTTGTATATTCTACTAAACCAATAAGCGCTTGTTTGGCAGTTGAATCTGGAATGTTGATTAGCAATTCCAAGGCTTCATTTTTTAGTTCCAGCATTTTTTTATGAGCGTAATCAATTCCACCATTGTTGATGACGATTGAAATCGCACGTTGCACCGCTTTTGGTTGTTCGTTTTTGTTCTTTACGATGTTTAACAATTCTTTTTTTGTTGCATTATCAACGGTATTTATAACATGAATCAGCGGTAAGGTCATTTTACGTTCTCGGATGTCAATCCCAGAAGGTTTCCCAATGTTACCTGGTGAACCATAGTCAAAAATATCGTCTTTAATTTGAAACGCTAAGCCCACCAATTCTCCGAATTTCCGCATGTTTTCACGCATGTCTTCTCTGTTTGCAGCAATTGCTCCCGCTTCACAACATGTAGCAATTAATGATGCTGTCTTTTGACGAATTACATCAAAGTAAATCTCTTCAGTGATATCTAGATGTCGTGCTTTTTCAATTTGTAACAATTCCCCTTCACTCATTTCTCTCACTGCACGTGCCACAACATGTAATAAATCTACATTGTTTTTTTCAATGGAAAGCAACAAAACTTTTGAAAGCATATAATCACCTACTAAAACGGCTATTTTGTTTTTCCAAATGGCATTGATGGAGAAAAATCCTCTTCGTTCATTGGCGTCATCAACCACATCATCGTGTACCAAAGTTGCGGTGTGTAATAATTCTACTAATGATGCGGCGTCAAAGGTTTTATCTGTAATTTCTCCCAACATTTTTGAGGTAAGAAATACAAACATGGGACGCATTTGCTTCCCTTTTCGTTTGACAATGTAATGGGTGATTTTATCTAATAAAGGAACTTTTGACTGCATACTTTTTTGAAAGTGCGCCTCAAATTCAGTCATTTCAGTTTGAATCGGATCTAAAATTTCTTTAACAGATAACATAAAACAAATATACGTTATTGAACAACTAAAACACCAACTTTTCAAGGGAATTTATCCACGATTTTAAAAATTGTAGAATAAAGAAAAGGGGAAATGATGGAAGTTGAAAGTGATTTATTTCAAAACACGTTCTTTTTGATCAATCGCGTTGTTTTTATTTGCGAGTTGTCCGCAAGCAGCATCGATGTCTTTTCCTCTACTTCTGCGTACATTTACAACCAAATTTTTAGATTCAATATACGCTGCAAAAGCATCAACATTCGCTTTGTCAGCTTGTTGAAATTCGCCACCATCAATGGTATTGTATTCTATGATGTTAATTTTACAAGGAACGCAACGTGCAAAGGCCGCTAATTCTTGTGCATCTTCAATTTTATCGTTGAAATCTTTGAAAATAATGTATTCAAAAGTGATTCTTGCATCTGTTTTTTGATGAAAATAACGCAATGCATCTGCCAATTCTTCTAAATTATTAGAATCGTTAATTTCCATGATGTGGCTTCTCTTTTTGTCGTTGGCTGCGTGCAAAGAAAGCGCTAAGTTGAATTTCACTTCGTCATCACCAAGTTTGCGAATCATTTTTGCAATACGTGCTGTAGAAACCGTAATGCGTTTAGGCGACATTCCCAATCCTTCTGGAGAAGTGATCATTTCTATTGAGCGCAAGGTGTTTTTGTAATTCAACAAGGGTTCGCCCATGCCCATGTAAACGATATTGGTGAGCGGCGTTCTGTAGCGATTTTCTGCTTGATTTTTTAAGTAAACAACTTGATCAACAATTTCACCGGGTGTTAAATTCCGCATGAGTTTGAGTCGACCCGTTGCACAAAACGTACACGATAAACTACAGCCAACTTGCGAAGAAATACAGGCTGTTGTGCGTGTTGCTGTTGGAATTAAAACGCCTTCAACAACTTTTCCCTCACCAACAGAAAAGGCACATTTAATGGTTTTGTCTGAACTAATTTGCTGATCGTCTAAACTGATTTTATCGATGAAATAGTGTTCTTTTAATTTATCGCGTAAGGGAATGCTTAAATTTGACATCTCATCAAACGAACTGGCATTTTTTTGCCACAACCATTCAAATACTTGCTTTGCACGAAAGGATTTTTCACCAAAAATTGCCATGGATGCTTTTAATTCATCCAATGAAAGATTTCTAATATTTACAAGTTCTGTTTGCATCGCAGTACAAAGGTATCGATTTTAATAGGTTTTCTAAAGAAGATTTTGGGAAAGTTTTTTTGGTTTCAATGTTTTTCAGCTCGGCGAGGTTGCGAACTTAGGAACAGATTGTTTTCTGTTAAAAATGAAAAAATTTTGCGAAACGCAAAAGTGAACTTCCCACAAAACGAGTAAATGCTTGAAACCGCTGTTATATAACGTTTCGTTCAAAGTTGATTTGGAATATCCATCATCTGATGCAACACTCTAACAATTTCCACAATACCATCTTCTGCTTTCTTGTAGATTATAAGATGTGATTTTACGCTAAATTGTCTATAACCCGATTTAATTTTTCCAATATCTTTTCCACCTTCAAAATCATCGACAATAAATTTTATTTCCTGATAAATTAAGCGGTAATAGTGATTAGCTTGATTTAATGACCAATTTTCTAAAGTGTAAAGCCAAATTTTGTCAATATCTTCTAAAGCCTTTGCACTTATGCGAAATTCATTTTTCACAAATATTTTTTATGAAGATTGGCCAAATGCGCTTCAGAATCAAAATTTGAAACCATCCCACTTTTCTCGCCGATTTCGATTTCGTCTCTAAATTTCTTTATTTTGTGCTCTTCTAATTCTAGTAATCTTAAAGCTGTGCGCACAACTTCGCTTGCAGAACTAAAACGTCCTGAAGAAATCTCTTCATTAATGAAACTTTCAAAATAATCTCCTAATAAAATGGATGTGTTCTTTGCCATAACTTTTCATTTAATACTCAAATATACCAATTTTTGGTATCCGAGTGTCTTTTATTTCAAAATTTTTGAGAAATAGTGTAACGTTTTGAGGCTATGCGCCGTTCCGAATTTTCACCCAAAAACGACACCTCGAAGTTTAATTATTTTTAAATATAAAAAATCGTTTCATCGAAGCATAATCTCGGAATGGAGCATGAGCCTCTGTTAGCGGTTGTTTTTATTCTCTCAATTCTGTATTCCATTTAACTTGTCCTTTGACTTCACAGCATATTTCAAGTCCACCCATTCCATAATCAAACCCTAAACAATATTCTATTTGTCTGTTACTTATAAAGTCTGCAAGTTCAAGAGATGCAGAAGTCATTTTTCTAAATAATTCTTTAGTTTCTGAAAGTTCTTTTAATGCAGATGCTTTGGTCATGTTTTTTTGGTCATTTTTTATAGTCCATCCAGTTACAGAAAATTGATTTTCATTACGACATCTAAAAGTCAATTCGCCAACCTTAAATGGATGCCCGTCCGTCAATAAAATGACAGCACTTTTAATTCTATGTCTTAATTCATCTTCAGTCATTGTCAATTAGAGTTTAGTGTCGTCATGCTAATTACCGCTAACTTGTATATATGCGCTACAAAGTAGCGCCAATCCATCAAGTTTTAGGTGTATATGCGCTACTTTCTAGTATTTATCCAAATATACTATTTTTTTATTTCTATAAAACTTCAAATGAACTTTTAATTGTTGAATGCTTTTACGCTTACCTTTCTAGAATCGGTTTGCGTTTTTTGCTCGCTTATACACCCAATTGCCCAATCACTTCTTTAGCTTCTTCTAATAAAAGTGTGTTCTCCAATTCTTTTTTCTCAAAGCCATATTTTGCAGCAGTACACGCTTCAAATAGTGCCTTAATTTTTTGTTGGAACTCATCAGAAATAGCTTGGTCTTGCATGGCTTGGATTACGATTTGCTTGGAGGGTTGTGCATCATTTTTCAACGAAAGAATCGTTGCTAATGCCGCGATCATTCCGTTTTCGATGTTGGTGTAATACGCGTTTTCTTGCTGTGCTGCAAATGCTTTTGCTGCTTCATCAAAAAAGTCAATTTCAGGTTCTTCAACAGCAATAAGTTCAGGTTTGATTTCTTCAATAATTGCTAGAGGACTTTCTTTTTTCTTTCTGAATTGAATGAAACCTAGAAAAAATGCAAACAGTAACGGAATTGAAAGTGACCAAAAAAGTGGTTGTTGAAAAAGTGGTGTACTTCCCGTTTCATTGGGTGTATTTTTCGACGATGATCGCACCAGTTCAATGGATTGACCAGATGAACGAGCGTTAATAACAGCATCAGTCGTTGTAATTGTTGCTTCTTTGGTTTGTATTTCCTCAAATTTCTCTTTTTGTGGATTGAAAAAGGCTATTTTCAATGCAGGCACTTGTTTTTCTCCTGAAAAGTTGGCTTGAATGGAATAAACATAGGTTATTTTCCCTTCGACACCATTTTCAGTGTAGCGGTAATTTTCTTTGATCACTGGATCGCCGTAAACTTTAAATTCTGTTGGTAAATTTAAGTCAGGAGCTTGAATGTTTTGAAGATTTCCTGTTCCTTTAAGTGTTAATTTCAAGGAGAAAACGTCGCCCTTTTTGAGTGTATTTGTTGAAATTTCTTGCGCTAGTGAAAACGATCCAACGCCTCCATTAAAATTTGCTGGTTTATTTTTTGGCAAGGGTTTAATTTCTATGGTTGTAGGATAAGATGATAAATCCAAGCCATCAAAGTCTTTGTATAAACTCAAGGTAAATGGGTCAATCGTTTTGGTGCCGCTTCCAGTGAAAAAGACAACTTTTTTATCACAATTAAACGTGAAATAGGCTCTGTTTTTAATGCGTGTAGGTTCAATTTTTATCGACGAAAGGTCATCTAATTGGTGTTTATCGTTGACGTTAGACAGGCCATAAGTTTGGTAATTTTCAATGTGAGAAGCATTGAATTGCGCATAAACACGTGCATTAATTGTTACGGCTTCTCCTTCATAAACGGATGCCTTTGATTTTTCAATCACTCCAAAAGCAATTTGTCGCAATTGTTGTTTTGAGAAATTTTGACTCAATGGAGTAGGGGTAGCAACTTGTTCTTTTTGAATGGTAACACTTACGGTATTTGATCGAAAAACTTTATTCCCTTTTTTAATGTAAGCTGGGCCGAATTTATAAGTTCCAGCTTTTGAAATAGTGCCACTTTGAGAGAGGTAATAAAAGGAAACGGATCTGCCTGTTGAATAATCAACTTCCACATTTGATCCCGACATAACATCGTAACCTTGGGTAAAGTTTTTTGGGAAATCTATTTCAACATTGCCTTGAACCGTTGATTTAATGGTAATGTTCAATGGTTCGCCAACTGTTGCATTCGTCGGTGTAACTTCTAAAACAACGGAGTTTTTTTGTCCAAAAACAACAAGGTTGATCAAAATAAAGAGATATGTAAACAGTTTTTGCATTACCAATTTTTTGTTGAGTTGTTAGGACTTGTTGAACCGTTGTTGAATTTCTTTCTTTTGGAAGCGGCCTCAGCTTTTGAAATTCGGTCTAATTTTTTTTCTAACTCATTTTTAGAAAGTGCATTCGATTCCGGTTTTGGTTGCTGAGGAGTTTGGTCTTTTTTCTGATTTTTATCAGCTGGATTTTTCGGTGGATTGTTTTGCTTAGTTGGTTTATTCTCTTTTTTATTTTTCATTCTCAATGCTTGTGACAGGTTGTAACGAGCCATTTCATCTGATGAATTTATTTTCAATGTTTTCTTGTAATTTTCAATGGCGGACGTGTAGTTTTTTTCTTTCATAAAACTTGTCCCTTTGTTGTAATTTAAGTCGGCAATTTTTTGCTTATTACTAGTTTTTTGCAACGATTTAGAATACATGTTCCGTGCCTTTTCAAATGCATTGTTTTTATAGTTGCATTGAGCAATTTCTTCTGTTAAATCAATCGAAGATGGTTTGTTTTTCAAGGCTTTTTGGTAGTACATTTTAGCCTTTTTGAACTCGTTGCTTTTGTAAAACTTGCGTGCAGCTTCAACATCCTCTTGCCACGATTGAGCAAAAGTTGGTGTAAAAAAAACGATCAGTATTAAACCTATGCAATATCTCATTTTTTGTAACGCAATTGTTTCAAAGTTGGTAGTTGTAAAAGCATCAAACAAACGATGGCTAATGCAACAAACCAATGGTATTGTTCTGATTGAACCTCCAGCTGCAAATCTCGTGTTTTCTCGCCTTTGTTTTGGTTAATTTCTGTTAATAATTGACTGAAATCTGGAAATTCAGACGAACACAAAGTTGCACTTCCGTATGCTTTTAATGCCAGTGATTTCAATAAATCTACATTTACTTTTGAAATGATTGTTCGGTCATTTTCTGTTACATAACCCAATTCTGGACGATCTGGATTCCGTAAAATAGGCCCTCCATTTTCTGTGCCAATACCTAAAACAAACAAGCCAATATGTTGATTGCGTAGTGTTGAAATACTAGCTGTTGGATCTTCTGCATGATTTTCACCATCTGTAATTAACAAAATTCTCTTTGGACAATTAATGGGTGAAAATAAGGTTTGTGCTAAGTTGAGCGCATCATTAATGTTTGTTCCTTGATTGGAAATCATTGTTGTTTCTACTTCTTGTAAAAAAGTTTTGGCAGATGTATAATCAGTTGTAATCGGAAGTTGCACAAATGAATTACCTGCAAAAACAACAATTCCAACTCGCTCACCTTTTAATTGATTCATGAATTCAATCAAACCTCTTTTTGCAATTTCAAGGCGCGTTACAGCAGGTGAAATATCTTTTGTGTTCATTGAATTTGATATATCTATGCAAAAGATTATTTCTGATTTAAAGGTGCTTGAAGCCATTTTTTTGGTTCCAAAGACAGGTTGACCCATTGCTAAAATGATGCAAACAATCGCTGTTCGAAATAAAAATAAATCACGTAAAACAGCACGATGGTTTTTTTGTGGAGAAATTAACGACTGAATTGAATGGGGCATGGTTGCAAAAAAGGTATTTTTCCGATTCAACTTCCTCAAAAACAACCAATAAAAAGGCACAAGTAGGGCAGTTAATAGAAGGTAGCTTGGCTGCGCAAATTTAAATTGAGTTTTAGTGCTATCAGAACCAATTGCATTCAATAAACGTATTGCGACCATTAGCAATAGCCAAAACAGCACTTCAAAACCAAGGATAATGAAGCATATTTTTTTGATTGGATAGCGCTCTTGTTTAGTCATTTAATTGAAAAAATAGATTGTTGAATAACCACGGAAGAATGAGAAGTAACAATGCCAACGTTAAAAATGGATTGGCATCAATTGGTTGAAGTAAGATCGGAAGAGC
>ERZ650308.1318-NODE-1318-length-12928-cov-5.045988_pt1 | contig 12928 bp, 14 predicted proteins | sample MGYA00376244_ERZ650308 | MGnify/ENA primary metagenome ERZ650308 (study PRJEB26733, sample SAMN07839295) | wastewater metagenome | biome: small river; feature: stream; material: water | place: USA: North Carolina | collected 2016-04-26 ...
TTGTCAATCCTGCAACTGCTCCACCCATGCCACCTGCTCCGCTTGCTGCACCACCAACACCTTCCGTTAATCCACCCTTTGCAGAATTCAAGGCACTGCTTGGGCTACCACCTCTTGACAATGTTTGAAATCCTCTTTGTAATGCGTTTGTAATTCTGTTTGTTCCTGTATTACCACCTGCACTTGGTATACTGTTGGATGAGCTACCATCAGCTGGCTTCTTTCTTGCTATTTGAGAAGTCATCGTTTTTGAGAAACTCTCTAACGCTGTAGAAGCCTTATCAAATTTATCTGTTGATGCTTTACGCAAACTTTCTACTTTGTTCTTGTATGCTTCATTGCCATGAGTGGATTGTTCTGCAAAGGCTGCTTCTTTCTTACTTCTTGCAGCACCTAAAGTGCTTTTCAGTGAATTAATCTTGTCATTAACATTGGAAAATTGACTATCTACACCTGACAAAGCTTCTCCCAAATCTATGTTGGAAAAGGCATCTTTCAGGTTCTGCTTTGTTCTCTGTATTTCCTTATTTAAATCAGAAGCATCCCCTGAGATGGATATTCTAATTAGTTTTTCATCATCCATTTGTTAATATTTTGTAAGGTCAATGTTATCAAATTCCTCATCAACTTCTTTTTTAGCCATCTTGATGACTTTGTCTTTGCTCTTATCACCAATTGTTATGCTATCCAACATAAAATCGTCTTCATCTCTCTTCTCTTTTATTTTGTTTCTTATGTAGTCTTCTTCAATCATATCGAAGCACATATCTACATGTGATGTTTTTAAATGTTGTTCTGAACCAAATGGTATATTGTATTTCTTTCTCCACAGATAATCATATGGATACTTATTATTCCATTGTATTACTTTCTGCAGTATTGTCATCGGTCTTGTTTTCTTTGGTTCCCAATATTGCTTCAATTATGCTGTTGTCAATCTCTGTTAGCCAGTTCACTATGTCATTTCTGTATGCTATTACAAATGTCATTTCCAATATAGGTGTCAAACTGGCAAAATTTTCCACCTTTAACCCCAATGTAGGACACAATACACTCAGATATGCATAAGCATCAATGATATCAAGCATTGCGCTCGATTTCAATGTTCCGCTTTGTACAAGTTGTGCATACAAATCCTTTGAAAGCAACATCTTCCTTGCTTCAATTTCCAACTTCTGACCTACTGTTGGGTAGGATATTTGATGTTCTTCAGTACCTACTTTGATTATTTTTGTTGTATTCATATAATTTCTTTTGTTTTTAATTTTTAAAAATGAAAAATGCACAATTAAAGCATAAAGCTTATATTGTGCACAATTCCATTAATTAAAACCTCAATTTCTAATAACTGTGATTTATTCCTTTACTTCCAATCCAAATGCTCTTGTGATAATACGTAATGCACCAGTTGTGAATACTATGATTTTATTCACAAGTGCTTCCGTTCCATCTGGAATATCAGCTGAGAAGGTCGCCAGTGCCAAAGCAAGAACAGTAGCAACAACCAACCAAATGTTGAATATCTGTGATGCTATTTTGGGTGAAGGGGCACTGAAATTCAGCACAACCTTTGTGTCTTCAACAGGAACAACCTGATTGTCAATGATGACTTTAGCTACTTGCGGGTCTTGCATTTTTTCTTCTGACATAATTTTTGTATTATTATGTTATTAAATTGGGAATAATATTGGTGTTGAGTAATCAAAATCAACATCCCTTCCTGAAATCTGTGATTCTGATATGTCAAAAGATTCTCTTGTTATGAAACAGCCTTTGATACTGGCAAATATTTCTAATTTTGGTACAATGACTCCACTGGACAAAACGGTGTCTGTAACTTTACGCAAAATATCTATTTGAACGCCGTTATTGCTGAGAAGGAGTGTGTCTTCCCACTCCTGAACCGTGTTCATTCTCCTTAGCAAAGCACCAGGAATTACTTCCTTGCTTAAATCTATGGCAAATGCACCACAATTCAGTGTGCCTGTCCAATCTAATGGAGCATATTCAGATGCAACCAAAGCACCTATGCCAACTACTTTTTGTAGTCTTATGTTTTCAGTGCAACGGATTGATTTCATCTTTCCGATTGCTACACCGTTTACTTTGATGATAGCAAGAGGTGCTGTCATTACTCTATCTGCCATGGTTTATTGTTTTATTTTGTTTTATATACTTATGTTAGGGTCAATTACATATCCTGTGAAGAACAATCTGTTTATCGGTGAATTTGGTACGAAGCAATAGCTTATATGCCAATCTGTGCCTTGTAATTCAACTTTCACATTCTCATATCTGATAATCAGATTATCAGCTAAAGGTTGAGCAATGCGTGATAACAAATATCCTTCAGTAAATGCTTTGATTTCAGCAGCTGACGCTGTGTTCAAGTTTCCTCCAACATATCTTGGTGTGGCATTTATGATTAATTCCTTGTTCAATTGGTGTTTGATCCTCTTGATAGAGATTTCAGGTGTTGCACCGCTTGGATATACCAGTGCACTGTTCGGGTTCAGTGTTGTTACTGCTTGATTACAAACATACCCCATGTTTGATACATATCTTACATGGAACAATCCAACTAATAACGCTTGTTCTCTTTGTGATTTCTTCAATTCATGTTTCACACCAATGATTCTTACATCTTTATACGTTGGTGATGTCTGTGGTTCCAGCCCTGCTGTTCTACCACACCACAAAGCAGCATGATATAAGCTATCTACAAATTTGTACGGTAATGTTGTATTGAAGCTTGATGGAACTTTAACCTGACTGTGGACTACAGCCACTGCATCATTGTTAAAGTATGCACAAAGTTGTAAAGAACCATCCACACCACCACCAGGAATATTGTACTCAGCAGAATTTTGTCCGCCACCTATCCATATTAATTTATCTGTATATGTTGAAGTAACATTTACATAAGCTAATAACTTATCATTGAATGTAGACAATGCGCCCTTATTTGCTCCTGCCAATATTTGACCACCACTTAATGTTGGTGTTGTACCATAATCCAAAGAAAGAATCATGCTATGATCCAAATCTTCTATACTTGCAAGAACCGCATCCATTGCTGTTGTGCTGTATGCTTCTGTTCCTGCTGCAAACAATTGATGTGCTGAAAAGTTTGTGATATCGGCTAAAACCAAAGAAACTGCAGAACCTGTACTGGCTGATAGTACGAAATATTCATTGAATATCGTATCAGCAGCCATCCATGCTATGATTTGATTCACATTGAGAATTTCTGGAGTCTGTGTTATCAGCCTGTCTTTCACTAATGATTCTGCCATCTCATATTCAACACCTGACGCATCTGCACCCCTGTATTGCCCTTCATAGAACTGCAGTATGAATTTGCTTGAATCAATTGTTCCTGCTTTCAACTTCATGGAATAACCACGTGTTAATACAGAACCTGTAAGCACCCCATTGCCTCTCAATCCTTCATTCTTAGCCTTAACAGTGATTGAACCATTTGAGAACGCTATTGTCTTCACAGCTGCTGCTGTTGTAGCTGCTCTGGCATATTGAAGTTTTTGAATACCTCTGCCATTTCTTGAAGGATTCCATAAGTAATCCATCAAATCCCAAAGCAATCCACCACCAAATGCTTTTTTACAGTCTTCTCCAGAAGAAAACTCATAAACTGCCTGTGCATCTGTAGCTAATTCACCAATCACACCAGAACCAAATCCATAATTCTTGCCAAGTCCTGTATCTATGATCAATACAGTACCAAATGATCCTGTTACTGGTGGGACTGCCCCCAACCCTTTGATGGTTGAGTAACTGCCTGGCTCCACTATTTGTTTATTGTTAAAATTTACAACTAAAGGCATAATTTATTGTTTTTCTTTGTTTGTTTAATGCTATTTCTTTGCTGGTTTCTCTTTTGTTTCTGCTTCTTCTTTGTCTTCTTTCTTGCTTTCTGTGATGTTTCTTTTATCACCTAAATCAAAATCATCCTTCAGAAACTCATACCATTCTGAGTACGTCTTCTCCATATTAGCGTATTTTTTGTAAATTACGCTACGGTTTATGTCATTCAAGCCACCCTGAATATCACAAAATCTTACATTATCTATTTTACCTAAACTCATATTGTATTTTGATTTTTATAACTGAAACTAAGCCAAAGGAGTTGTTGCTATTGGCTTGTTATGATATTCTTCAACGTCTAAATGTAAATCATCGCAAATCCTGAATAACATCGCATCTACTTTACCATACAAACTCCTGTACTCATATTTATTCTCAAAATCAAACTGTAATGATAAATTCCTATGATATATATGTGGTGGAGTCATTGTATCTTGTTGCATTGTGACATCTTGACCTGAAATTACTAAGTTCAGCAATCCATGTAATCCTGTTGTCTCGCTGAATATCACTAACATAGCCTTTAGCCAATAATACACTATTAATACTTCATGGCTGTTGTCTGATGTTATCATTAAGTGGTATACAGCATTTGATGAAGTGCTTTTGTTTTGAAACAGACTATCCCCAGTGCATACATCTCTTTCATATGTATCTGATTCACTTAGTGATATGGAATCAAATTTGCCTTTGTTTTCTGTTGGAAGAAGTATGTGAATGCATGGCGCAGATGCTCTTTCTAAATTATACCCCACGAAATGTTGTAAAGTTCTTACATTTGTATTATCCCTTAACAATATAGCCTTAGCCTGATCAAAGAAATTGTATCTATCATACGCTATCGTGTTATCGTTATCATCTTTCTTGAACATCATCCCAAGCAAAGTGCAATTTTCTTGAGCACTGTATAGTGTGTAATCTTCTTGTATAATTCTCAAGAAATTGCCTATCAAATTGTATATTACGACTTCTGGTATTAGCATGATTACATAATAACTGCTCAAAATAAAAACTGCCCATTTTCATGGGCAATTCTTACAATTTATGAAACATACACTACTATGATGTGGTTGCAGTAGCAGTAGCAGAGTTTGCACCTGTGGTGTAATCTGTTCCTGTTGCTCTCACCCTGAACCAATATTGTGTTGCAGTTGTTAAACCTGTCACCTGAAATGTGCTTGCTGTAGAAGTGAATGCAACCAAACCTGTTGTGAACCCTGAATTCGTTGCTCTTTCTATGATGTATCCTGTCGCATTTGTTACATCTGCCCAATCAAGTGTTACTTTTGTTGCTGTATCAACTGTTGGTGTTACTGTACCTACTGTTGGCAATGTCGGTGTATATCTTGCAACTGCTGCTGGAACTGCTTCTGTATTTGCAACAATTGATTTCAGAACAAGGTTGTTGTTCGTTGCTATTGTAACCAAATCAGACAATTTACATGTCATTCCTCTGCGAAGTGCATTAGTGGCCATCTTCAATTCTTCATCAGTGCCTAAGCCTATGAGGTCAAGAATTGTGAAATTATCAACACGACCAACCATGGCATCCGTTCTTAGTGTGAAAAGGACTGTTGTGCTGTTTTTGAATTGAAAATCTGTCATTGTATTTGCTTTTTGTTTGTGATTAAAGTGATGTTTTATAACTGGGTTACAGATTATTCAATTCAGCTATATGGTATTTGATGCTTTCTTTCTTGTCAATTCCAGACTTATTATCTTTATTCAATTTATTGAATATCTTATCAGCAAGCTTAGCAGCTTCGTCCAAATTTGATGCTTTTAAATTTGTAATTCCTGTTGATTTTATTCTGTCTGCTATCGTTGAAATTGAACCACTTTCTTGCAATACATGTTTTGTTCCTGAATTGTCTGCTTCCTTTGCTTTGATTGATACCCTTACTTCGTCTTCTGTTGGTTCATCATCTGGCATTTTATTTCTTATCTTCCTATGCGCAGATGCTAATTGAGTGTGATAATTGTATTTGTCTTGTGATTTAGTTTTATCCTTTTTTTGCTTCTTGTATATGAATTCTTGATGCATCCATGTGATCTTCATATGTCCAACCTTTTGTGTTGTGCGAAAAACTACTGCCCTTACTGACATTATGACCATTCCTTGTTACCCCAAATACACCTTTTGGTAATGTTCCTGCTTTGTCTTCTACGCTTGGCTGCTTCTTATTGCCAGAATGATCATCTTTATTCAAATATCCATTGGCTATTCTGTCCGCCTCTACTTCTGTTGCCCCTTCTTCTAAAGCCTTAACATGAGCATCCATTTGCTTGTTACCTTGACTATGTTGCAAGTTCCTCAATGATTTAGCATAGGTTGTTCCATTAGCATCTTTGATATGTGCTGTACCAAATTTGTCCCACTTAGCATCATGCTTCAATCCATGTATTTTACCTATTACTTGCTTGCCTTTATGTTCAAAAGTTACATGATCACCGTGTGTGAATTCGTGTTTTGCTCCGTCATCATGATGGCGAATATAAACTGTTTGTTGATGCCCTGTCTTGTTCGTGATAATCTTCTTCTCAAGATGGCTTACATCTTTCATAGCTTTCTCAAAGTCATCCTGTGTTATCTCATTGGATTCCAAAGCCTTATTGATATCTGCATGAAACTGCAATATAGATTCTTCTGTGAAGACTTCATATTGTTCGGATTTTTCCAAATCAGTTTCCACTGCCTTGTTCAGTTCTTCGGTTTGCTTCTCATCTTTGCTGAGAAAGTTATTGAAAATTGCTTGTTTACGGATGTCGTTGATTGCCATTGTTTCTTATTTTGTTTTGTTATACCTGTTTGGGATTATTTACGCTTAACGCCTGAACTCTTCATATCCTTATCAGTTTTCTGCTTAAATGAAGTTTTGCCAAGTTTCTCAGCCATAGCATAATGGCTATCAGCTATATCAGAATGCCTTTGTGCTTTCTTAGGATAATTGTTATCTGTTGCTTTCTGTTGTGCAGATGCATGATATTGAGCTGCTTCTTTGTGATCATCTGCAGTAAAACCTTCATATTTTTCATCATCGCCGTAAGTGTGAGATTTGACATCCATGCCAGAGGTTGTTCTGCCAACACTTGTATTCATTGATTTGACTTGTGGGTCTTTTGCTTTTGTTGATGCAACTGGCTCGGCTTTTTCTTCTGGCTTTTCCTTTGATAAATTCTTCACATGAGTTGTGGTTGGTGTGTTCAAGCCATCCAATTTGATCTTTCTCATATTGCCCTTGCTGGCTGTAACCTTGCCTTTTCTGTGTTTACCACCATCATGAACCCAAACTTCAGATCCAACACCGTGTTCTTCCTCTGGAGTGTCATCATGCCCAGAAGCATCATAATCTTTTTGTACAATAGCCTTGTCAGGATTGATTTTGTGTAATTCTTTTGTACTTGGATGCACTCCCATCAAATCTCCTGTTTCTTTGTCATGTCCTACAACATGAACCATGTCATGTTTGTAGCCTGAAACAGACTTATCATGTTCTATCAAGACTTTGTGACCACGCTTGATGTCTGCACCAAAACGGTCTTTTGTGCCTTCCTTCACGGCAGTGTGGTTTTCTTTGTGCTTGTTGACCTCTGCTTTTACTTCTTCTGGTTTCATTTCATTTTTAGTGTTTAACCTTGGTAGCCCTCTGTCATCTTCAGAAACTTCTGATGAAGTTTGTGCTTTTGGTGTTTGCTCCAATTCCTTGCCTTCTTCGTGATGCTCAATGCCTCTCAAGGACTTACTGTATTTATTGCCTTTCTCATCTGTAATGTGGGCTGTGCCGAACTTATCATAAACCTCATGATGTTTGAGTTTTGATATAGTTCCCACTTTCTTCACTCCCTTATCTTCAAAGACAACTTTATGACCTTCGTGAAAGTCATGTTTTTCACCATTGTCTGAATGTCTTGTATAGACTGTCTTCTGGTGACCATTTTTATCTGTAATGGTTTTCTTTTCTAAGTTTGCTATATTCCTCATACCTTTGTTGAACTCTGAAGCATCGATCAAATTGTCCTGAAATGCTTTCGTAAGGTCTGTCTGGTATTGCTCTAAACCTTCCCTGGTATAGATTTCCACAGATTCTTTTTGCTCTGAAATTTTATTTTCAACTGATTTCTCAAATTGATTTGCTATGTTTTGAGCAATTTTTTCTTTTCTGTCTTGTATTGATTGTGCTACTATGTTCATTTTGTTTGTTTTTTATTATTAGTTGTAATCATGTTTAATGCCATGTTTGTCATTGTATTCTTTAGCTGATTGTTGATATGACTTCAAACCAGAAGATTTCAATTTATCAATCATCTTATTTGATTCTGGTGTCGGCATGAATACACGTGTTGCTCCACCATCAACATAGTATGTGTAAACCTTACCAACTCCATGTCTTGGCTCAAACATCATATCGTGTGAATGATCTTCTGTTCTTGGTTCCGATAATATATTTTCAATGAAATTCTTATTACCATTGCTAAGGTCTTTCAATTTAGCCATAACATCAAAGCTGCCACCTCTAAGTCTGATTGAAATTGCACCTTCTGGAACTTTCTGACCTTTCTTAATTTCCTTGCCTAATTTCAACACTCCATTCTTGGTCTTCATAACAAGCCCTTCTAATTTACTTTTTGGGTCAATGAATTTCTCTCTGAATTGCGTTAATATTTCATGAGTTTCTTTAGTATTAGAACTACGTCCCATGTTACCGTCTGTTGTGCTGAAATCCAAGACTCCCATTTCTTTGTTTTCACGCTTCATAGCCGCATCACTGCGCACTTTTGGTTCATTTCTGTCTAAAGCATTAACAGATGTTACCTTTTCGCCAGTTTTCTGCTCACGTCTGTATGCTAATTCACGTAATGCATCTGCTCTATCATTGCCTGCTTTTTTGTTAGCAAGATTATGTAAGTAAGCATCAGAATTGTCTTTGAATGGTCTGTCAACTGTGCTCTTTGATTCTCTCTTCAATTTATCAATAGCGAATCCGTGTTCAATAGCACGTTGTGCATGTGTGTTCCTCTTTGTTTCTAATGGGTGGGTTCTGTTACCTTTAGTGCCAGAATTTCTTCTGATGATGTCAGGTTGTCTATTAAACATATCAGCATATTCCTTAGATTTTTCATTGTGTATATTGGCTGCATCTTGATGATCTTCAATACTGAAATCCTTATAAACCTCATGGTCTCCCTTCTTATTGTTTTCGTAAACAGCCTTGCCAGATTTTGTTTTGCCTAAAACACCATGTGGAAGTTTTGATTCTTTGTTTGTTGTTAATTCCTTAGAATCCATGCCAGCATGATCAACGCCCCTCAATGACTTCTCATATTTATTGCCCTTCTCATCATGGATAATTGCCGTTCCAAACTTATCCGTCACGTCATTGTGTTTCATAGATTTGATCGTGCCTTTCAGCTTCTCACCTTTGTGTTCAAACTCTACTTCATGACCTGCTGCGAAGTCATGACTTTTACCGTCTGCATGGTGCCTAACATAAACTGTCTGTTGGTGACCCATCTTGTTAGTTATGATTTTCTTTTCCAAATGAGATACATCTTTGTGTGCTTTCTCAAAGTCATCTTGGCTAATTTCACCACTTTCCAAAGATTTCAACAAGTCATTCTTATACATTTGAATGCTGTCAGCTGTATAAATCTCTACAATTGGCTGTTGCTTCTCTTCAAATTGTGAAGCTATGTGGTTCGCTGTCTTTTGCTTGTTGTCTTGTATCTTATTTGCTATTATATTCATGTCAAGTTGTTTCTTTTATGGTGTTATTATTGAAGCTATTAAAGCATTTGCTATTTGTCTGATGGTTTGTGCCCCATAATCATTGCTATCAATCTCATCCAAATTATCCTTTGTCAGATAATTCAATTCAAATACAACTCTGTTTGGTATCGGGTTGGTTCTGTCATTGTGTTTTATGATCAATGAAGAATTGAGATTCCCTTCAATTTCAGCAACAATACCAGTGAATGGCTGTATAAACGCTGCTAACACCAATGGTACATATGTTGTTACCTGTACTGGCAATATTTTGTTGTGCGGTTCATATGTTATTGTTATATTCTCTAATGAATATACATTGATAACACCACTTCTGATAATAGTTATTGTTCTGTTTGTATTATTGACTGTTATGCTTGACATGTCTGAATTTTGTTTAAATTTGTATTAATCTTCTGTTTCAAGTGCTTCAATGCCACCTAATCTGGTCAACATCTTCTTATATGTAGGTATAAGTGTTCCAATTTGTTTGTCCATGTGGCTATCTCCACCTACTTTCCATACATTAGTTGCCATATTATCCATAGCATGACGTCCTACTGAACTTACAAGGAATCCACCTATCTCTTTATCATTTAATCCTTTTTTACGAAGATAATTTTCCAATGCAGAATCACGTTCATCGTTTCTATCATTGTGATATATTGCACCATATCCACCTGCGTAATTTTGGAATGCTGGAGATTCAAACACTGCCTTGCTGTAACCGCCTTGTGATATGCCGTCTCTGTGTTCCATTGTTGATTTTGTATCTTCTGTCAATCCATCCCTTACTTTCTTCACCTTAGCAGCTATTTCTGGAACTGCTGCCATTGGGTTTGTTTCTAATTTCACATCTTTCCACATCTTATCGAATCGCACCCTGTTGATATGGCTTAATTGTGATACATGCTTGGATACTTCAATCAAATCATCATTTGATATATCCTTCTTCTGCATAATGCCGTTGGGATTGAATTCTGTTGACTTTTGTTCATTGCTTACATAGATTGTTCTCACAACACCGTTCTTGTCGGTCATTGTTTTCTTTGTAAGATGAGACAGATTCTTCATACCTTTCTCAAAGTCTTCCTGAGATACTTCTTCAGATTCCATTGCTTTGTTGAGGTCTGAAATGTACTGTTGAATGTTTTCTTCTGTGTAGATTTGTTCTGATTTTTCAACTTTATTTCCTACGATGTTTGGTTGATTTGGTTTCTTTTTTATCAAGTGTATGTGAACTTCACCGTTGCTTCCAGAATCATCTCTTTTTGTTATGAGAGGTTGATGGTCTGGGAACTTCTTACTGAATACGCTTCTTATGTTGTCATTATCTCCCACATTACCTTTTTTTGTCACTAATTTCAATTTATGACCACCGTGACCATCATGTTCGTGCGTATGAACTCCATACGAATGGAACTGGTCTCCATAATGGTCTTTATCTATGCTTTGAACAGCACGCTTTGCTTCATCTAAATTTCTGATATCTTTCTTTATAGGTTTTATGTTATCCGCATTGTGCACTTTTCCATTTGATGAATATCTTAAATCATTTGCTTCCTTATGTTCACCTCTTGTGAAATCTTTGTGCAAATCAGGAACAGCACTTTGATATATAGGCTTACCACTTTTCGTATGTCCTATCACTTTACCACCTCTTGATCCCTCTGCTTTTTCAAGATCATTGTCTATACCAATAAATCTGTCTGCTATTCCTTTTCTGAAAGCCTGTTGATGTTCTGCAATGGATTGTTGTAATTGGTCTTGTATATTTTTCATGTTCGTTTATTGTAATTGTAATTTGTATTTTAATTCTGCACCTATTCCGTACATTTCCTGTGCAAGATTCTCTATGCTACTGAAATTTGACAGTTTAGCATATTCTTCAACGTCGAATGCTAATAACATAACATGTTCAGCAACACCCACAGGGTCTATATTATCGTCATAACTTTGCTTGTTTTCTACCATAACAGCCATAGTGTGGAACTTATCTTTACCTACAAGCCCAAGAAGTTGCTCAGCAATCCTGTCAGTTAAGTCATCAAATTTGTATTGTACTCTGCCAAATGCTTCGTGTATTGAATTTTTCTTTGTTTTGAGATGCACCCATTTGAGCCAAATCTCTGTTTCGTGCATTCTTGATATCAGAGAACATAAAATATGATCATCTGTTGCCTCTCTGGATACTTCTACAACTGCTGTATCTATGCCATTATCCCCTATTGCGTCCACCCCTAAATCTCCCAATGCCTTATAGAACTCACCTCTGTTAGATTTTGAAAATAATACCATATCTTTAGCATCATGAACCCAATCAACACCATCTTCTTTTGCGCCATGAATAATGTCAAGCAAACTGCCAACTGTGCGTATATTTAAATCGCTTGTTTTGTGCTTATATTTATCCAAGAAATCTACAGCATCCTTCAAGTCTTTTGCGTCATATTTAATATCCTTGCCGTCTGAACCTTGAAATTTTAAATTGTTGTATTCTTTTGTATCTGGATGTTGAGCAATGTGTCTTATACGTTGTATTGTTTCCTCTGGAGTCATAGTCATATCAACTCTCAATGAGCGTGATTTCAATGGCTGCGGTACTTTGTTTGGCGGAAGATTTGAGATGAATATTGCTCTGCCATTGAAATTAAATCTGTTTGGTATTGGTTGACCAAAGCTATCTTTCAAAGGTCTTTGTGAAGCATAAGCAACTGTACCGTCTCCTGAAGTATCTAATGCTCCTTTCCACAAACCTTCATCGGTGTCAGTGATGGCAGTATCACAGTCATCAATCATAAGTATTTTGCCATTGTGTTCATACATAGCTTGATACAATCCTGCTGTGGTTGCTTTACCTGTTATTTTTACATAATCATAGTCATCACTTCCAACTTCCATGCCTTCTTTGAATTCACGTTTACCAAGTTTCTTCAATTCCTGTTGAACGGTGTATGTATTGTGCGTTACAATGTAATCATCTGTAATGAATAGATGTTTTGGATCATCTATCAATATACATTGTGTTTCTTCTTCACCTATATAAGATATATCTACAATAGAAAGCGCCTTTGAGTAGAATTTCTTGTTTTTGTATCTTTCTGTTTTATATGGTAAAGATACTGGAATATACCCTTTAGGCAAGTAAAAATTTACTTCAAAACCTGCCAGCCCTGTTTTCTCTTCATCGTTGTGTTTGTACTTGCCTGGTTTCTTGTTCTTTATGTTAGCGAATCCACCAAAAGATTTGACTAAATCATAGAAGTCTTTGGCTAATTG
>ERZ650308.1321-NODE-1321-length-12919-cov-4.316775_pt1 | contig 12919 bp, 12 predicted proteins | sample MGYA00376244_ERZ650308 | MGnify/ENA primary metagenome ERZ650308 (study PRJEB26733, sample SAMN07839295) | wastewater metagenome | biome: small river; feature: stream; material: water | place: USA: North Carolina | collected 2016-04-26 ...
TGCTTGAGTACGGATCCACCCTTGGCATAGGTAATGCCATCGAAGTTCACGCGCACAGCATCGAGGTCAGGAATATCGGCCACGATCGGGTGGGTGGAAGGAAGCTGGTCCTGGCGGTATGCCCAGCTCTTCTCCATCACGGCGAAGGTGGTCCACGCTTCGTGCCATTCGGTGGCTTCTGCGGTGGCCAAGGTGGAGGCGTATTCAGCGAAGCTTTCGTTCAGCCACAGGTCATTCCACCAGCGCATGGTGACCAGGTCGCCAAACCACATGTGAGCAAGCTCGTGCAGGATGGTGACCACGCGACGTTCGCGGATAGCATCGGTGACTTTGGAGCGGAAGACGTAGGCCTCAGTGAAGGTCACGCAACCTGCGTTCTCCATCGCTCCTGCATTGAATTCAGGGACAAAGAGCTGGTCATACTTGTCGAAGGGGTAGGCGTAGTCGAACTTCGATTCGAAGTATTCGAAACCTTGACGAGTCTTTTCAAAGACGTAGTCGGCATCCATGTATTCCGACAGTGACTTACGGCAGAAGACACCAAGAGGAATCACTCGGCCATCAGCACTGGTCAGTTCACTGCGCACCACGTCATAGGGGCCTGCAACAAGTGCGGTGATGTAGCTGGAGATACGAGGAGTGGGTGCAAAACTCCAGGTTGCTGAGCCGTTACTGTGCTTGACAGGAGCTGGTGTGGGCTGGTTGCTGGTGACTTCCCACTTCTCGGGTGCTGTCACGGTGAACTGGAAGGTTGCCTTGAGGTCAGGCTGCTCAAATACAGCGAACATGCGACGCGAGTCGGGAACCTCGAACTGGGTGTAGAGATAGACCTCGCCATCGACGGGATCCACGAAGCGGTGCAGACCTTCACCGGTGTTGGTGTATTTCGCTTCAGCGACCACGGTCAAGGTGTTGTGTGCATCGAGGTTGTCTAACTGTATGCGGGTGCCGTCAGAGACCTGTGTGGGGTCAAGCTCAACACCATTGAGGGTCACGCTGTGCACGCTCGAGGTGATTGCATCAATGAAGGTGGAGTAGCCGGGAGTTGCCGAAAAGGTCACGGTCGTGGTGGCACCAAATACGTCAGCACCTCGCAAGAGATCGAGGTCAACCTGGTAGCTCTCCACGGCGATGTTCTTCGCGCGTTCAATGGCTTCGATGCGGGTGAGGTTCTCTCCGGACACGTGTTTTCCTTCCAGCGGTTTAGTTAAGAGCCTAACCCGGCGCAGTCGCCCCTAAAATCGAGGAATGCGCATTCATATCGCCACAGACCACGCTGGACTCGAATTCAGTCAGTTCCTTCAAGATCACCTTGCTCAGGCAGGTCACGAGGTTGTAGACCACGGACCGAAAGAATATGACGCACTCGATGACTACCCCGCCTTCTGCATCAATGCAGCAGCAGCTGTCGCTGCTGACCAAGCTGCTGGTGTTGACGCCTTGGGCATCGTCTTTGGTGGTTCCGGTAATGGTGAACAAATTGCTGCAAACAAGGTCAAGGGCATCCGTGCGGCATTGGTGTGGAGCATCTCCACTGCAGAGCTCGCACGTCAGCACAACGATGCCAACGTCATTTCGATCGGTGCGCGTCAGCACACCCTCGAAGAAGCAGTGAGCTTCATTGATGCATTTATTGCCGAGCCTTTCTCAGGTGATGAGCGTCACGTGCGTCGCATTGCTCAGCTTGCTGAATACGAGACCACCGGCGATATCGCAGGCAAAGGCGTAGACAAGTACTAGCCACTCATGCCTGAGGGTCACTCCGTTCACCGCATTGCGCGGCAATTTGAACGCAACTTCGTAGGACACCGCATTGCGGTGTCTTCTCCGCAAGGTCGCTTTGCTGAAGGTGCAGCGGTTCTCAATGGCACGGAGCTCACTGAAGTGTGGGCTGTGGGCAAGCAGATGTTTATGGGCTTTGCCGGAGATCACTGGCTACGCATACACCTCGGTATTTATGGCGCATGGGATTTCTCGGGAGATATTCAGGCCGATGCCACCATTGCCTCAGCGAATGGTCGGATGGGACAAACCAATCAGCGCGGCACAGTCTTTGATGCTGAGGGCGAGAACTCGCTGACATCTATTGGTGCACCGCGGAAGACGCGAGTGCGCATGGCGGAGGCGGAGAAAGAATCAGCTCTCGAACTTGCCACCAGTTTTCCTCCAGAGCCCATCGGTCAGGTCCGCGTTCGTCTGCTGACCGACACGGTCTGTGCAGATCTCCGCGGACCCACTGCGTGTGAGGTGTTGACTCAAGAACAAGTTGATGCTGTATTGAATCGCCTAGGACCTGATCCTCAACGCGACCCCAGTGATGTGGCGGGGCAGAAGTTTGTGGACACCATTCGGAAAAAGAACACGGCAATTGGTTTGCTCTTGATGGATCAGTCTGTGGTCGCAGGCATTGGCAATGTGTATCGTGCCGAGATCTTGTTCCGTGCGGGAATCGATCCCTATCGCCCCGGCAAACTCATCACCGAGGATGAAGCGTGGGCGCTCTGGCGTGACTGGGTGTATCTCTTAGAGATTGGTGTCAACACTGGTCAAATGATGACCATTGATGGGCTCAAAGGTGATGCCTGGCGCAAGGCCATGGCCAACCGGGCAGATCGCCACTGGGTCTATAAACGTGAAGGCATGCCTTGTCTGAAATGTGGAACGAATATTCGTCTGGATGAGATGGCAAACCGCAAGCTTTATTGGTGTCCGTCATGCCAAACTTGAGCCATGCAACTCACCCTCACTAACGCACGAATCCCTGGTGAACGTGGACTGATCGGAAGCTTGATCAATGTCGTCATCACCGATGGCATCATCAGCGACATTCAGTTCGTGGGGGCTACGGGAGCTATCAGTCTTGACTTTGACCCTGCTGGTGAAACCATCGACCTGGGTGGTCGCTATCTGATCCCTGGGATGTGGGACACCCACACTCACTTCACCTCGTGGTCAATGCTTTTGCAGCGTTTGAACCTCGAAGGTGTTGCTTCTGCTCGTGAAGTCGGCGAGCGCGTGAAGGCTCGCCATGTTACCCACCCGGGAACCATGGTGGGCTTCGGCTGGCGCGGAAGTTTGTGGGAAGAAGAACCCCACTTCAGCATTCTTGATGCAGCATGCCCAGATGAAGAGGTCTATCTCTTCAGTGGCGATGGTCACAGCGTCTGGCTCAACACGAAAGCGCTCGAAGCACGTGGTCACGCAGGTCACCCTACGGGTTTGCTCGTCGAAGATGACTGTTTTGCTATCTGGGGCTCGCTGGGAGACTTGAGTCCTGAAGAACTCGACAAGGCCGTGCTGGAAGGCTCCAAGGCTGCTGCTGCTCGTGGCATTGTCGGCATCGTGGATTTCGAGATGGGGTGGATTCTTCCGGACTGGCGTCGCCGTATTGGTAATGGAAATGATTATTTGCAGGTTGAGTTCAGCGTTTATACGGAGAACCTCGATCGTGCAATTGAGACAGGCCTGCGCACCGGGGACACGATTGCTTCCACTGAAGGCTTGCTCCGGATGGGTAATTACAAACTCATCTCTGATGGTTCGCTGAATACCCGCACCGCTTTCTGTCACGATCCCTATCCCGGGCTCACTGGCAAGCATGCCCGAGGCATGCTCAACACTTCCTATGACCAACTCGTCGCGTTGATGACGAAAGCTAGCTCTGCCGGCATCAATTGCTCTATCCACGCCATTGGTGACGACGCCAACACGTTTGCGCTCAATGCTTTTGAGGAAGTGGGCTGCGAAGGAACCATCGAGCACGCCCAGTTGCTGGCCTGGGAAGACATTCAGCGCTTTGCGGAGTTGGGTGTGGTTGCCTCCGTTCAGCCCGAGCACGCCATGGATGACCGTGATGTGGCAGACGTGCTGTGGGAAGGTCGCACTGACCGCTGCTTCCCCTTCGCGTCCATGCTGGATGCGGGCGTGAAGCTGACCATGGGCTCAGATGCGCCGGTGGCACCACTGGATCCCTGGTTTGCTATTGCCTCCGCCGTGGAGCGCACACGGGATACGCGCGAGCCGTGGCATCCAGAGCAGCGCATTGAGCCACAAGCTGCCATTGATGCATCCGTGCGCACTCGTGTTGCGGTGGGCCAACGGGCTGACCTCTGTGTCGTAGATATTGACCCGCTGTATGCCTCGGTGGATGAGCTGCGCACCATGCCCGTTGCTGCCACATTCAATGGTGGTCGACTCACTCACAACGCGCTCTAGACATGGCAGCACGAGCGAGTGTCGCAAGGCGACAGAAGGGCTATGGGTGGTTTCTCTACCCCGGCCTTGGCGTGCTCGTGGTGTTCTTTTTTGGCATGTTCTTCTGGAACGTCGGGATCAGCTTCCTCAAGTGGCCAGGATATGGGCCTGCAAAATGGGTGGGCTTAGATAACTTCCGCAACATTCTGGACAATAAAGATTTCTGGGAATCGTGGATTCATGGCGCGTTCTATGTGATTCCCTATGCACTTATTCCCACGCTTCTGGGATTAGTGCTTGCGGTGGCAACCTATGAAGCATTCGTGGGCAAGTTCGGTTCCAAGCTTGTTCCCGTTGCCCGAACTGGTTTCTTCCTGCCTCAGATTGTTCCTATTGCTGTCTCGGGAATGATCTGGATGTGGATGCTGGATGGTTCCGGGGGTGCGCTCAATACCTTCCTTGAGCAACTTGGTATGGGGGAGGTCACCAAAGAGTGGCTTCGTGAACCTGATACTGCCCTGTTGGCGGTTGCTTTCTTCATGCTCTGGCTGCAAACCGGGTTTGCCTACGTTGTGTTCCTTGCCGGATTGTCTCGACTGGACCCCTCCGTGTTAGAAGCATCTCAACTTGATGGAGCTAACTGGTGGCAACGGCTGCGCTGGGTCACCGGTCCTTCTCTGCGCCCAGAGAATTTTGTCGTTCTGCTGTTTTTGATTGTGGGCGCATTGAAGGTCTTTGCCCCTGTCTTCTATCTCACCGGTGGTGGCCCCAACGGGGCGACGATGTCTCCCTCGACGTTTGCCATCGATAGTTTCTTTGGCGGCGCCTCGGTGGGTATTGGCTCTGCTTTGGTGACCACGTTGGCGCTCATTATCGGCGGGCTCCTCGGCATCACTTTCTTGATTGTTCGACTGCGTGCACGGGTGGTGAACCGCGATGCGTAGAGCACTTTCTCGCCTGCCCAGATCTCTGGTTATCGCAGTTGTCATTGCTGTGGCAGTGATGTGGCTGTTACCGGTAATCATGGTCGTGCTGGCTTCGGTCAAGTCCAGTCAAGACTTTTCCTCCAGTGGTTTCCTGGATCTGCCTAAGGAAATTGCCTGGAACAACTTCGAGATGTTCTTTGGTGGCATCAATATTGGTCAGAAGATTCTCAACTCCTTCACCATCAGTATTGGTGCGGTTCTGATCAGTTTGTTCCTGGCATTCCCTGTTGCCTATGCCGTGAGCGTGGGCAAGCACCGCTTACGCCCCGTCGTCATCACGTTGAGCGTGTTGATCTTCTTGCTCCCTGTTGAATCAGTGGCATTCCCCATTTACTTGCTTTCCAAGATGACCGGTCAATACGGCAGCATCGGATTCTTGATCATGCCGCTGGGCATTATCGGCAGCGCCTTTGCCATATTCCTGCTGGCGAATGTGATGAATCACATTCCTGCCTCGCTGGCAGAAGCTGCCGAGATTGATGGAGCCAACAAGTGGCAGGTGATGTGGAAGGTTGTTCTTCCTCTGATGACGCCCACGGTGTTGACCGTTGCTCTGTTGTTGTTCGTCAACAACTGGAACGAGTATTTGCTCACCTTGTTGCTCTTGCCTGACACGGCAAGCCAGACGGTTCCCCTTGCTATCTCGATGGTCAACTATGGCCAGTTTGGTGGGGCTCCAGGTGAACTGGTTGCGGCAGCAAGTGTTCTTGCCGCGCTGCCTTCCTTGCTCGTGTTCTTGTTCTTCCAGCGCACGTTGGTGCGGGGTATTACGGCGGGAACGCAGTAGTTCCTAGAATTCGTGTTGAGGGGGAATCATGAAAAAGAACGAAGAACTCGATGATGATCTGAACATCGAGGCCGCGATGGAAGATGATGGCGTCTCGTCTAGCCCCGGAATTATCAGCATGTTTGTTAGTGGGGTTATTAACTTCTTGGGAAATTTCCTCCGCTAACGCGCATGCACCGTAGCCAGTTCATCCCAACGGGTGGTGGCTCTCAACGAAAGCATCTCTCGCTTCATTTCCCAGTGACGCGGTGACTTGAAGCCGGCGGCGCCGAGGCCAATGCTGAAGGCGCCGTGCTTCTCCATCACGTGATCGAGTACTTCGCCGAGCTGTCTGCTCTCGTGAAGGGGAGTGAACAGGTCGAGGTATTGGTGGGAAGTCTTAGGGCTCACATCATGCAACATGATTCCTGCTCGCACATACTTCCGCCCGTCTTCAATGCTGTCGAGCAGGACGGCGCTCGATGCTTTGAGAATCTCCACGGGGTCGTTGGTGGGAACCGAGAACACCGCGTTTCTGTAAGGGGAGTGGAAGGGTTCGTTCGCAAAGCGGGACGTGCCCGCAAAGCAGGTCAATGCTCCGGCCACAGAACCCTGCTTGCGCAAGCGTTTGCTGACCCGTTGGGCATAGACCGCCAGGACTTCTTCCATCTGCTTCCGCGTGGTCACAGGGGTGGCAAAGCTGCGTGAATACATCACTTGGTTCTTCACCAGGCGCTCGCCTTCGAGCTTGATGCAGTCGATGCCGCGTAGTTCATAGAGTGAGCGCTGCACCACCACACCAAACTTCTTCTTGATGCGGACCGGGTCCGCATCTCTCAGATCCTTGATGGTGTGGATGCCGATGCTGTTCAGGCGCTTACTCAGGCGCCTCGCAATGCCCCAGATATTGTCCACAGGCAGAGCAGCCATGATGTGGTCTATCTGCTCTGGCGTGAAGGTGTCGAGGTTACATACGCCGTTCAGTCCTGCAGATTTCTTGGCGCCACTATTGGCGAGCTTGGCTTGAGTCTTAGATCTGCCAATACCCACACACACCGGTAATCCCAGCTTGTTCTGAATAGCGGCCTTGATCTCATAACCTATGGCCACAAGCTCTTCGGGGGTTCCCTTGAGCTCCAGGAATGCCTCGTCGACGCTATAGACCTCCACGTGAGCAGAGAACTCGTGCAAGATACTCATCACGCGTGAGGAGAGGTCGCCATAGAGCTCATAGTTGGACGACTTGGCCACCAGCCCCACGGATGGGGCCCAGGCAGAGATCTTGAACCAGGGGATGCCCATCTTCACGCCGAGTGCTTTCGCTTCTTTGCTCAGTGCCACCACGCAGCCGTCGTTGTTAGAGAGCACCACAACGGGCTTGCCTTCCAGGCTGGGGTCAAAGACGCGCTCGCAGGAGGCGAAGAAGCTGTTGACATCGACGAGGGCAATACGCCGCTGAGATTCGGGCAGGGAAGCTGAATCAAACATGGTGGAGGCACCTGGTGACAACACCCCAAATGGTGAGTTCACTCAAGGTGTCCACGGCAATGTCAGGAAAGCGAGGGTTCTCTGCTTTGAGCAGTACTCGCTCAGAACGAATGAATAGTCGCTTGAGGGTCAGCTCACCATCGAGCACTGCCACCACGACGTCACCGTCGCGAGGTGTCAGGGCTCGATCCACGATGACTTCATCGCCATCGCTAATACCTGCGTTCTTCATGCTGTCGCCGGCCACCCGCACGATGAACGTGGAGTTCACATCTTTGATGAGGTGAGTGTTGAGGTCTACTCGGCCATCAAAATAATCTTGCGCGGGGGAGGGAAAACCTGCTTGAACGGCCGTGGAGGCAGCCAGAATTGCCGGAATTGACTCCCCGCTCAGTGGTCTGACCACTAACTCTGGTGTTGGCGTTGCCATCTGGATCCCCTCCTGCTATTCGAATATATCTTCGAATAGTTGAGCATAGCCCACGGACACTGGGTGTTGTCTAGTCGAGATTTTCAGCTCAGGGGAAATAAGAAATCCCCCGGAATTCCGGGGGATTTTCTGTGTTTGGAGGGGATGACGGGAATCGAACCCGCGTAATCAGTTTGGAAGACTGAGGCTCTACCATTGAGCTACATCCCCGTGCTGTCCAACACCCTTCGGTGCGGGGCACTCGACCTATCTTATACGTTAGAGTGGTACTCGGTCATTTCGCCTCGGCGAATACCGGCCTTGCGAAGTTGTCTTCTTTGAATAACTTGACTGCAGGACCGGGGCGTAGCTCAGCTTGGCTAGAGCGCCCGCTTTGGGAGCGGGAGGTCGCAGGTTCGAATCCTGTCGCCCCGACCACATCCAGATCCATCACCATCAAGCAGGAGTACCCCTTCGTGAAGACCAAGGTCGAAAAACTCAGCAACACTCGCGCGAAACTCACCATCACGGTGACCGCAGATGAGCTGAAGCCAGCAATCAAGCACGCTTACGAGCACATTGCTGAATCTCTCAACGTTCCCGGATTCCGCAAGGGCAAGGCTCCTGCGGCACTGATCGACCAGCGCGTTGGTCGCATGGCTGTGCTCGAGCACGCTGTGAACGAGGGTCTCGAAGGTTTCTACCGCCAGGCCGTTCTCGACGAGAAGGTGCGCCCCATGGGTCGCCCCGAAGCAGACATCACCACCTGGCCAGCCGAGAAGGACTTCTCTGGCGACCTGGTTGTCACCATTGAGGTTGACGTTCGTCCCGAGGTGAAGCTTCCTAAGCTCGACGGTCTCACCGTTGAGGTTGAAGCAGCTGCTGTTTCCAAGGAAGACGTTCAGAAGGAACTCGACGAGCTGCGTAGCCGCTTCGGCACCCTCGTCACCGTTGACCGTCCAGCTAAGAAGGGTGACTTCGCTCAGCTTGACCTGGTTGCAACCATTGGTGGCACCGAGGTCGACACTGCACAGTCCATCTCCTACGAGGTTGGCTCGGGCGAGCTCATCGAGGGTATCGATGAAGCCATTGAATCTCTCACCGCTGGTGAGTCCACCACCTTCGAGTCCAACCTGCTCGGTGGCGACCACGAAGGTGAGAAGGCACAGATTGCTGTCACCGTTACCGCTGTCAAGGAGCGCGAGCTTCCCAAGGCTGACGACGACTTCGCTCAGATTGCCTCTGAATTCGACACCATTGCAGAGCTGACCGAGAGCCTCAAGGCTCAGGCAGAGCAGCGCAAGGTTGCTGTTCAGGCTCGTGAAGCACGCGAGAAGCTCGTTGCTCAGCTCGTTGAAGCTGCCAAGATCGAGGTTCCTCAGGGCATCATCGATGACGAGGTGCACCGTCACCTCGAGGGTGAGGGTCGTCTCGAAGATGACAAGCACCGCGCAGAGGTCATCGAAGAGTCACAGACTCTGTTCGCAACTCAGATCTTGCTCGACACGATCGCTGAAGCTGAAGATGTTCAGGTCAGCCAGGACGAGCTCACTCAGTACATCATCCAGGGTGCAATGCAGTACCAGATGGATCCTTCTGAGTTCGCCAAGATCCTCACCGACAACGGCCAGATTCCTTCCATGGTTGCTGAAGTTGCTCGCAACAAGGCTGTCAGCATCATCCTCGGCAAGGCCAAGGTTGTTGACACCAAGGGCAAGGCAGTCGACATGAGCGCATTCGCTCCTGTTGAGGAGAAGAAGGCTGAGAAGCCTGCAAAGGCTGACAAGGCAGAAGCTGCTGAGAAGAAGCCTGTTGCTAAGAAGCCCGCAGCAAAGAAGGACTAATCCTTCGCAAGAACTACCAAACCCCCGCAGGAAACTGCGGGGGTTTGTTCGTGTGCGGAGGTGCTCGGCAAAGAGAACTAGTCTGAATCTATGTTTACAAAATCTCGGTTAGCTCTCGCGGCTTTCTTCGTTGCAGTGCTTACACTGATTCCGTTGTCTGCTTCTGCATCAGTCGGGAAAATTTCTGTCAATCCTGATACGGCCAGTATTTCTTTGGGGCAAACCGTTACCGCAGTATTTACACTCAACGCACCAATTATTTGTCCTCAGCAAAGTGTTACCTGTGATGTCACTCTTACTTTTACGACTCCGCAATCACTTGGCGTTTCAGAGTCAACGACAACACTCAACTGGGCGGCAAACCAGTGGTCTGAAGCTCGAATGATTCAATTCACCCTTGTCTCGAACACTCAAGCTTCTTACCCACAGCCAGTTGTGTATAGAGCTGTCGCTCAATCAGACTCTGTTTATTACCAAGGATTTGCTGTGAGTGTCACTTTGAATTTGGACGTTCCAGACACGAGACCAACTCCTTCGCCAACCCCTACTTCGGAAACGCTTGCAAATACGGGAAGTTCTGGAGGCGAAATTGGTCTAACTGCAGTTCTCGTGATTCTTTCTGGAACGGCGCTGATTGCAACAGTTGCCAGAAAGAAAATTAACCGACGAGGTGCTGCACAAAGCTGATCAGCAGGTTCATGCCCAAGGTGAACATCACCACGGCAATCGTTTATGCCTCTAGCCACGTATGGAACTCTGGGGCCAGGTAAACCCAACCATCATCACGTTTCGATGATTGCCGGGAACTGGTCAACAGGTTCTTTACGTGGTCAATGTCGCGCGAAGCTGAACATGGCCACCCTCGCTATTTGTGAGGGACCACGTCCCGCCAAATTTGCTCACCCATGCGTCGATAACAGCAGTACCGGAACCAGCAGTGTGAGGTTTTTCGGATAGTGGTGCCCCGTTGTTTTCCACCAGGATCACAACAGTGCCGTCGCTTTCGGTTGATGTTCGAATCAGGCAATGGTCAGCATTCCCATGTAGCGCAGCGTTGAGAAGTCCCTGTTCGCAGATGCGATAAATCGCAAGAAGTTTCTCAACAGAAAATTCTGAATCATATTCATCAAGCTGGACCGAGACCTGCATGGTTGACCGGTAGCGCTGGGTCAATTCAGAAATACAGTGGTTCAAACCTTGAACGGCAATGTCGGGGCTGAGGAGTCTGCTGGCATCACGGACATCGAATCGGCGAATTTCTTCTAGCTCGGCCACGATGGAACGAATTTCTGCTTTGTGTTGTTCTGAGAGTTTTTCTGAAATCTTATTGAGTTCCAGGTTCGCCACGACGAGACCAGCTTGAACACGGTCATGGAGAAGGTCCGCTACTTCTCGGCGGGTGTCCTCATCGGCTTGAAGTAGAAGTGAACGTTGTCTGTCTACCTCGGCAAGGGCACTTTCGGCACGGCTGGCTTGTGCTCTCACGCGCTTCTCTCCCACACCGAAGATCATGGAGACAACCAAGATCGCGAGATATACCCGCACGCTGTTGAATGGGACATCCTTAAAGGGCCTGTTATAAAAAAGGCCATAGGCCACTGCAAAACCTATAGCGATGAGTGCAATACCCACGTGGTAGATGAGCTGTTTCCGTCGAAGTGACTCTGTTTGTCGCATGGCCCACGCAAGTGCGGCAAAACTCAAACCAAGAGAGAGTCCAATTGCGGCACTCGAGGGGAAGCTTTCCAGCCAGGCCATCACCGGTGCTCGTCCCGCGCTCACCGCTGCGCGAACGTCGGAGAATTGGTTCAGAAAGGCTGAAATGACTCCAAATCCAATGGGGCGAATAGACCAGGGTCCCGCGATAAATTCAGCTATGCGGCGGGCAGGGTTGCTTGACGTGCGCGTGTTATTCGCCATGAGTCCAGGCATAGCTTCGGCTTCGTCGCAGATATCTCAGTACCGCAGTTGTGCGCAGGTCTGTGCCAGGAGCTGGTTCGGGCACAATCACTTTGTAAATTCTCGAAAGTTCCTGACGGATAGTCACCGCAGAAACCCCTAACTTCTCTGAAATGTGGGGGACATCAATGCCCTCCACGATGAGAGCCATAATTTCGTGCTGGCGAGCGGTGAGCTGTTCAAATTCAGTGGCTGATTCGCTTCGCTCTGTTTCCAAGATTTTGGGGTCAATGATGGAAAGTCCCCGTGCTGTTGAGCGCAGGACATCTACTAAGTAGGGCATATCGATGGATGCGCTCTTTTGGATGGTGGACCATCCTTCGAGGTTCCGAGCTGAAAGTTGAGAGAGAAAATTGACCTCAGCATGTTGAGAGTAGATCACGATACCGATATTGGAGTTGATAGATCTCAACTGAAGTGCAAGTTCCTGGCCCGTGGCACTGTTGTGACCGAGAGCAATATCGAGCAAGGCAACATCTATTTGAGATGTTTGAGCACACTCAAGAGCTTCGTGGGAGTTTCCAACATTTGCCACAACGTCAATGCCGTCTTGGCTGTGGAGGAGTTTGCTCATGATGGCACGCAGAGCGGGGTCATCTTCGACATAGAGAACTCGAGTGTCTCTCATGGACCCCTCCCTTCTAAAGGCACTCTCACTTTTACAACATATAGCGGGACCCCGGTAAGGAGGTGCTTTCATACAGTTGTATGAACAAAACGTTGGCAATAGATTTATTCATTATTTTGTGAGCATGACTTCCTCGGTATCTGTGCTTCGTAAATGGACCCTTTCTGGCTTGATTGCTCTGCTCGCAGCGACATTTGGCTTGCTGCCTGCAGTGTCTGCTTCCGCAGTGGGTAATCTCGATCAGCAAGCAACGGGTACAAGTACTCGTTGGTACTTCATCATGAACGGGATGTCTCTTGGTCAGGTTTTCACAGCAGGAGTAAGTGGTCAGTTCGATCGCTTCACAATTGATGGTTACTCACTGAGCAACCCCTCCGCTCCACTAGTCGCTAATGTTTACACAGCAGATGGATCCGGGTTTCCAACTGGCGCATCTCTCGCCACAGCTTCGGTCTCACAAACCGCAATTCCGGGGACTGTGAGCACCATTGTGATGGATTTTTTCAGCCCCGCAACTATTACTGCGGCAGTAAAGTATGTTGTGATTTTGAGTACATCAGGTTCTGGCGAATATCACTTTGAGGACGCAACAAACGTGCCCGCTGGATCCTGGGCAATAAAGCCCCTCAACGCAAGTTGGCAAGC
>ERZ650308.1322-NODE-1322-length-12917-cov-4.918442_pt1 | contig 12917 bp, 8 predicted proteins | sample MGYA00376244_ERZ650308 | MGnify/ENA primary metagenome ERZ650308 (study PRJEB26733, sample SAMN07839295) | wastewater metagenome | biome: small river; feature: stream; material: water | place: USA: North Carolina | collected 2016-04-26 ...
TTTCGAATAGCCTCACGGTGTTCTTTAGTTGGATATCCCTTATTTTGTTTCCAATTATACATCGGAAATTCTTCGTGAATTTTGTTCATATATTCATCTCGGTAGGTTTTGGCTAGGACCGAAGCTGCGGCAATACTCATGAATTTTGCATCCCCTTTTACAATACAACTGTGCGGAATATCTAAAACTGGTTTAAACCGATTGCCATCTACTATAATGTATTCGGGTTTTGGATTCAATTTCAAAATGCTATCCTGCATCGCTTTGATAGAAGCATTTAAAATATTGATTTCGTCAATTACTACGGGTTCTAAATGAGTTACTGCAAACGAAACGGCTTGCTCTTCTATAATAGGACGTAATTTTTCTCTAGTTCTTTCTGACAATTGTTTACTATCGTTGAGGATTTTATTTTCAAAATTTTCTGGTAAAATAACGGCTGCCACAGTCACAGGTCCTGCAAGACAGCCACGACCCGCCTCATCGGTACCGGTTTCAATTGGAAAATGGGAGAACTTATTTTTTAACATACCACTATACTAGATTGACTTAATTTAAACTTTGAAAAATCAAAAATAAGAATAATTTAATTTTATTCTATTATTATTGAATGTTTCATTTTTTATCTTTCTAACAACTGTTAATTATATATTTTTTAATCAATTTATTTGTTTCTTAAGAATTAATTAAGATATTTGTCTAAACTAATTAAAAATTAATTTAACTATGAGATTAAAAATCAAATGGATTTACACGCTTTTATTAGCGATGGTAATGCAGTTTTCTTTTGCTCAAGAGAAAACAGTTTCAGGAGTTGTTTCTGATGCTACGGGCCCTATTCCAGGCGCTAACGTTGTCGTTAAAGGAACAAAAAATGGTGTTCAAACTGATTTTGATGGTAAATATGCCATTAAAGCTAAGGTTGGGGATGTATTAGTAATCACTTTTGTGGGAATGCAAGATGCAACTGCTAAAGTAGGAGCTTCTAATACCATCAATGTAAAATTGCAAGGAGGAAATACTTTAGATGAAGTTGTAGTTGTGGGGTATGGTACTCAGAAAAAACGCGATGTGAATGGTGCTATTTCAAAAATTACTGGAGCCGCTATTAAAGATATTCCTGTTCAAAGTTTTGATCAGGCACTTTCTGGAGCCGCGGCAGGGGTTAATATTTCTCAACCTAATGGAGTTTTGGGTAACCAAGCCGTTATTAGAATTCGTGGAGTTAACTCAATTAATTTAAGTTCGTATCCTTTAATTGTTGTTGACGGAGTTCCTTCTTTCAACGGAGACAACTTAAATCAAAATAATGCTAATAATAATCCATTGGCTAATATTAACCAAGCGGATATTGAAAGTATTGAAGTATTGAAAGATGCTTCATCTGCAGCTATCTATGGTTCTCGTGCTGCAGCTGGGGTTATATTGATTACTACTAAAAAAGGTAAAGCGGGTAAATTCTCTGTAAACTTCGATACTAATGTGAGTTTTACTAAGCCATTTAATTTAATTGATGTTTTAGATGCACAACAATTTACAGATATCAAAAATGAAGGGTTAAGAAATGCTGGTACTCCAGCTAATGGTACAGCAAGAGGTTTTTACACCATGAACGATGCTAATGGCAAATTAGTAGACACTAATTGGTATGATCTAATTTATCGTACTGGAGTTGCTACTAATCATAACGTAAGTATTTCTGGTGGAACAGAAAGTACTAAGTATTTTCTTTCTGCTGGACAGTTAGAGCAAGAGGGAATGTTTAGAAATAATGACTTTAGACGTCAAACGGCTCGTTTTACTATAGATCAAAAAGTGACTTCTTGGTTAACTTTAGGTGGAACGATGAATTATACTAATTCTAGAAATAATGGATTAAGTACGGGTTCTACTTTTGGTACTAATTTTTCTTCTTCTGGAGCCGCTCGATTGGCTTTTGCTCAAGCACCAAACGTTGGTCCGTTTAATGCAGATGGTAGTTATAATTTGAATGCTACTGCAATCGGTCAAGGAAATAACAAAACACCTCTTCAGTGGGTTAATCCACAATATATTTTAGATACTAATACCTTTGTCTCCCAAAATGATCAGATTGCATCTAATTTTTATGTTAATCTAAAGTTGGCTAAAGGATTGAACTTTAAATCATTGTATGGAATTGATAATTTAATTGCAGAGAATAGGGATTTCTTAGGTCCATTAAATGGAGATGGACAATCTTTAGGTGGTGCTGCAACAAATACTATGAATCGCTATACAAGAAAAAACATTCAAAATGTGTTAGACTACAACGCTGATTTTTCTGAGAATCATGGTTTAAGTGCTTTAGTAGGTTCAGAAAGACAATATACTAATGTGAATGCATGGGGAGCCTCAAGGCGAGGAGTTTCTGATCCTTTCTTTAATGAGTACCAAGGAAATTATAGTACAATAGTTTCTGCAGGAAATTTATTGACAGAGAATTATCTAGAGTCGTATTTTGGACGTGTGAATTACGATTTCAAGAAAAAATATTTTGCGTCTGTTAACGCAAGACGCGATGGTTACTCAGCTTTTGCTCCAGACCAAAAATGGGGTAATTTCTGGGGAGCTTCTTTGGGATGGAATATTGTTGAAGAAGGTTTCTTTAAAAATTTAGTAAGTCCTGAGGTAGTTAATCAATTAAAGTTACGTGCTAGCTATGGTGTTGTGGGTAATAATCAAGGATTAAATGATTTTGCTGCTAGTAGTTTTTATGATGCAGGTGTGAACAACGCAAGTGGGACTTTGTTTTTTAATAGAGCAGGTAATCGAAATTTAACTTGGGAAACTAGTAATAAGTTAGATTTAGGTTTGAATTTTGGGTTGTTTAATGATGTAATTTCTGGAGAATTTGGTTACTACAAGAATGATATTGATGGTTTGATTTTAAGTGTGCCTCAATCCCCTTCAGCTGGTATTCCAGGTAGTTCTATTTTATCTAACGTTGGAAGCATGAGAAATACTGGTTATGAATTGACTTTAAATGCTAAAATATTAGAAAAAGGGAGTTTCAAGTGGAATGCAAGCTTTAATATTACTACACAAGAGAATGTAGTTACTGCCCTAGATGCTAACAATTCTGATATTATTGTAGCTACTCAATTGGAAAATACTAATATTATTAGAGTAGGTGAGTCTATAGGTAATTTTTTCATTGTTCAAACTGGCGGAGTAAATCCAGCTAATGGAAGAAGAATATTCTTCCATGGTGATGGAACGGCTGTACAATATGATCACTCAAACCCTGTAACCTCTCTTAGATGGACAAAGGTTTCAGATGGTACTCCTACACGTGCAGCAAATCAAGCACAAGATGCTAAGGTAATGGGGCCTGCCTTACCAACATTCTTTGGAGGTTTAAACAATACTTTTTCTTACAAAGGTTTTGATTTGAATGTAAATGTATATTTTTCAGGAGGAAACTATGTGTATAATGGTACTAGAGCAGGATTGTTAGATCAGCGTGTTTGGAATAACTCAGTTGAAGCAATGACACGTTGGCAAAATCCTGGTGATGTAACTGCTGTTCCAAGAATTGTATGGGGAGATAATGTTTCTAATGGTTCGTCAATGCCAATTTCGGATAATTTAGAAAAAGGTGATTTTCTTAAATTTAGAAATATCGCTTTAGGATACAGTCTTTCTAAGAGTTTGTTAGATAAAATGGGTTTAACTAACTTTAGATTTTATGTAAGTGCTCAAAATGCATTTACAATCACTAATTATTCAGGATTTGATCCAGAGATTTCATCAAATGGAAATGCAAATGGCTCTCCAAGTGTAGATAGAAACTCTGCTCCAATGGCAAGAACTATTTCGTTTGGTTTAAATTTAGGTTTATAATTTTAAAAATATACAAGTATGAAAAATTTATGTTTACTAATAATGGCCTCTTTGGTTATTATTTCTTGTAGCGATACAGAAGCATTAAATCCGGTTAATCAAACTAGGATTAGTGATGCTAATGCCTTTGCAACACCAGAAAGAATAGAGCAATTAGTATTAGGTGCTTATTCTGGTGTGAAGGTGGGTAACTTTTACGGTGGTCGATTTATGAATTACCAAGATGTACGTGGGCCAGAGTTTCTTAATGAAAGAAACAATGGAGTTACTAATCTATTAACCTGGAATTTTGGAGTTCAGTCTGCAACTAATGAAGTTCAGAACTTATGGTCTGCTGCTTACATCGCAATTAACAGATGTAATATACTAATAGAAGGAGTTAAAACATCCCCAGTTTCTGATGCATTGAAAGCTAGATATACAGCCGAAGCACAATTTTTGAGAGCGTTGTCTTATTATTCTTTAGTGACTTTGTATGCTCAGCCATATACATTAAACAATGGAACATCCTTAGGTTTACCATTAAGGCTGAAGCCAGAGACTAGTGGTGGTAATAATGATATAGTTAGATCAACTGTAGCAGATGTATATAAGCAAGTAATTGAAGATTTGAATGCAGCTGAGACTAATTTGCCTTTGACAAATTCTAACGCTTTAAATAATACTACAAGAGCTCATAGAAATACAGCAATAGCTTTAAAGACTAGAGTTTATTTGAGTATGGGTAAATATCCAGAAGTAATTACTGAAGCAAATAAAATTGTTTCTGCTTCGGCTCCATTCTCAGCACCAACAGGAGTTGCTAATGCATTAGCTTCTTCTATAGCTACTATTTTTGGTAAATCTACTACTGCTGAAAATATTTTTTCTTTTCCTTACAGTGCAAATGATGTTCCCGGAACTCAAAACAGTTTAGTTTTTTACTATAATGGTAATACTGCTGTAGGTGGGCAGGAATATTCTTTAAACCCTTCTGGGATTATCGCTAACACAGAGTGGAAATCAACGGATGCTAGAAGAACTTTTAATGTAGTGACTGGTGGTAAAGCTTATGTTCATAAATGGACTGCTCCTCAAACTGATCCTGATTTTGTTCCTGTGATTCGTTATGCTGAAGTACTTTTGAATTTATCAGAAGCAATTGCTAGAAGTACTAATTCAGTTGACGCTAGAGCTGTAGCCTTATTGAATGCTGTAAGAGGTAGATCTGATGCTACAACAGTTTTTTCAACTTCTACTTTTGCAACGGCTCAAGATTTAATTAATCAAATCTTAACTGAGAGAAGAATTGAATTATTGGCTGAAGGTTTTAGTTCTCCAGATATCATGAGATTGGGTCAAAATTTCCCGGCAAAAGGTTTAGCTCCAGCCGTATCAAAAACAGATACTCAATATTTATGGCCAATACCATTAAATGAATTATTGTATAATAAATTGGCTGTTCAGAATCCAGGACACTAATTATTTTTTTTTTAATTATAAATTACAGCAGTAAGCATTCGTTTACTGCTGTTTTTTTTATACCCTACTATCTGTTATCTTTGTCTCCTATTTGACAATCTATTTACTAGCTGATGAGAATTTATATCCTTTTTGTTTGTTGCTTGTTTTCCGTTCTACTTACTGCACAAGGACGCAAACTAAAAATGCTAGACACTTCTACATCCAATCAAAGTAAAAATAATACATCTACAACTCCAACTCCAAAGAAAGTTGCCACAATTGACTTGTACCGATTTATTTCTTTGGATCAAGATACTACCTATGTAGATACTTCATTAACCATTCAAAAAGAGTACAGTCACAATTACTTACGCCGTGATACTTTTGGGTTGTTACCCATGACTAATGACGGACAGTCTTATAATACATTGCAGTATACTAGTGCTACAAATTCTATGTTTCCTGAATTTGGTTTTAAAGCCAAACATTTTAATTTCATTGAAGCACACCAGGTTCGCTATGCTTCTGTAGCAACTCCTGTAACCGAATTGTATTTCAAGTCCACACAATCAAGAGGTCAATCTGTTGATTCGTATTTGACATTAAACACTTCTCCCAATCTCAATTTTTCGATTGCTTATAGAGGGTTACGTTCCCAAGGAAAGTACATTAATCAATTAGCGAGTACAGGTAATTTTCGTTTCACGATGAGTTACAATACCAAAAACTTAAGGTATTTTAATAAATTTCATTTTACCCAACAGGATATCTTAAATCAAGAGAATGGCGGTATTACCAACTTAAATGATTTTGAAAGTGAAAATATTGATTTTAATAATAGACAACGATTAGAAGTTTTCCTCACAGATGCGAAGTCTTTATTGAAAGGGAATCGAATTTTTGTAGATCACTCTTTTCGAATTAACCCAAAGAGTCGCGCTTCTAATTTGTATTTGAATCACCAATTCAATTACGAGAATAAGTTCTTCGAATACGGTCAAGCAACAGTACTTTCTTCTTCAAATGGAACTCCTGTGGCTCGTTTTGGAGAGTCTTTCCGATCTAGTGAAATTAATGATAAAACTCGATTTAATAAAATGTACAATAAATTGGGAATTTCTTTCGAGAATACTAGACTTGGTCGCTTTCATTTTTTTATGGAAGATTTTAGGTCCAATTATTTTTACAACCAAATTTTAATTTTTGACCGAGGAATAGTACCTAGTCTACTAAATTATAGTATCAATACAATGGGTGGTCAATATTTTGTTCAAAAAAAGAAATGGAGAGGAAATTTCAGGTACACCACCTCTTTGACTAATGATGGGTTATCTGATGTAGAAGCTTCTGTAAACTATGATTTAAATGACCAAAACCAATTTGTTTTTCAATACCAAAACAGTAACAAATTACCGAATGCTAATTTTAATCTGCACCAAAGCAGTTATGTGCAATACAATTGGTTTAATAATTTCAACAATGAGAAAATAAATAGGCTTTCGGCTACAGCAATTACTCCTTTTGTTACTGCTTCAGCTGAATTTACTGTTTTAAACGATTATTTGTTTTTTAAAGAAGTATCAACTGCTTCTCAAAAATTAAATCAAACCCAAATCGTAGCGCCTTTTCAGTATGGAGGAACGATAAATCATCTGTCCATTAAATTGAATAGAGAATTTAAATTTGGAAAATTTGGTTTGGATAATACCATTCTGTATCAAAAAGTAGTACAGGACGAGTCGGTGTTAAATGTGCCTGAAATTGTGGCGCGAAATTCCATATTTTTTTCCAATCATTTTTTCAAAAAAGCATTGTATTTACAAACGGGTTTTGTGTTGAATTATTTTACTTCCTTTTATGGCAACGAATACAATCCAGTTATTGGAGAGTTTTTTGTTCAAAGAGATACTAAAATAGGTAACTTCCCTTTGTTGGATTTTTTTGTAAATGCTAAAATTCAAAGAACCAGAATTTATTTTAAAGCAGAACATTTTAATTCCTCATTTACAGGCAATTCATTTTATTCTTCTCCCAATAATCCCTACCGTGATCTAACAATCCGTTTTGGTTTGATTTGGAATTTCTTCGAATAAATTAACCAGTAAAACCGTGATTTGTTATTTTAAGCAATTGATGTTGTTTTTTTGTATCTTAGATTTTCATTTAAAAAGCCCCCTGAATGAAAGAAGATTTTCTACATTATTTATGGAAATTCAAAAACTTTGAATGTTCCAATCTAACAACTACCTCAAGTTTACCCATTACAATTATACAAAGCGGACAGTATTTGGAACAAGCAGGTCCTGATTTTTTCAATGCGCAACTGATCATTGGGAATCAAAAATGGGCCGGCAATGTAGAAATTCATTTAAAGTCCTCTGATTGGTATGTGCATCATCATGAAATGGATTCAGCTTACGATAATGTCATTTTGCATGTAGTATGGGAACATGATGTGGAAATATACCGAGCTGATAATTCAGAAATTCCGGTATTGGAGTTGCAACAATTTGTAGCCGAAAGTACAATTGAGAATTACGATAGTTTACGCACTGCTAAATCTTGGATTTTTTGTGAAAAACAATTACGGTCTTTGGATCAATTTCTATTGAATAATTGGCTAGAACGTTTGTTTTTTGAGCGTTTAGAACGAAAGTCTGTTTTGGTTACAGCATTTCTACAGCAATCTACTTCTGATTGGGAAGCTGTTTTATTTTGTTTGTTAGCGAAGAACTTCGGTTTGAATACGAATGGTGATTCTTTTCTAGAATTGGCGCAATCGATTCCTTTTTCAATAATCAGAAAAGAATCTTTTGAAGTTGAAAATCTAGAGGCCTTATTTTTTGGAATGGCTGGTTTGCTTGATTTGGACCACCAAGAGGTGTATTCAAAAGATTTAAAACTCAGGTATGCCTATTTGACTAGTAAATACCAATTGGTACAACCGATTATGAGACCACTTCAGTTTTATAAGCATCGTCCTGATAATTTTCCGACTATTCGATTGGCTCAATTCGCAATGCTATACCATCAAATTGCTAATTTATTTTCTAGGGTGGTAGAACTTACTACCATTGATGGAATGTATGATGTATTTAGAATCTCGCCTTCCAATTTTTGGAATACGCATTACGTATTGGATAAACAAAGTCCTTTTAAATCCAAGCTAGTTTCCAAGTCATTTATTGATTTAATTGTACTCAATACAATTATTCCTATTCGATTTGCTTACAATCAATCTCTAGGTATTGAAGATACAGAGTCTTTAGTCCAAATTGTACAATCAATTGCGCCAGAAAAGAACACTATAATTGATAGATTTAATTCTTTTGGCATAAGTGCTCAAAATGCCTTTCAGACCCAAGCATTGTTGCAATTGAAGAAAGAGTATTGTGATAAAAGTAGGTGTTTGGAATGCCAAATAGGAATTGAATTGATAAAAGGGAATTCAAAATGTAATTTGTCGTAAATTTGCAGCATTATGAAAATCTTCAATCATTTAAAATTCTTTTTTGAGAAACATGGATTTCATGTTTCATCGCGTTTAGCAGATGCTTTAGGAATGCGCGCCAGTAGCGTACGAATATTTTTTATCTATTTGTCATGTGTAACGGTAGGTTTGTGGTTTGTAGTTTACTTGATTTTAGCTTTTTGGATACGTTTGAAGGATTTAATTCGAGCGAAACGATCTTCAGTTTTTGATTTATAGTCATAAAAAAAGCTCCTGTTTAGGAGCTTTTTTTATATAATTATATTGACTATTCTTGATTTTCATTGTTTAATTTAGAACGACTTTTACTATAGCCAAAATAAACTAAAACTCCTATAAGAAGCCATGCTCCAGAGAATAGTTGAGCTTTGTAGCTTAAATTAACCATTAAATAAGTATTGATTAAAATTCCTAAAACTGCAATAACTGGTAATGCAGGGACTTTAAATGTTCTCACTAAATTAGGTTGTTTTACTCTTAAAATCCAAACAGCGATACACACCATTGTAAACGCAAATAAAGTACCAAAACTAGTCATGTCTGCTAGTTCATTAATTGGTGTAAAAGCAGCTACTACTGCTATAATTCCACCTAAAATCATTAAGTTGGTTTGTGGTGTTCCAGAAATTGGATTCACTCTAGAGAAAACTTGAGGAATCAATCCGTCTTTAGACATTCCTAAAAATATACGAGATTGTCCCATAATCATTACCATTAAAACAGATACTAAACCAACTGTAGCTGCAATTGTGATAATTAATCCAGCCCAACCTTGCCCTGCGATATCAAAGGCATAGGCTACAGGAGCTTTAATAGCATCAGGATATTTTCCTAGCGGGTTAAAGTCTTGGTAGTTCATCATTCCTGTTAATACTAACGATACTAAAATGTACAAAGTAGTACAAATTAATAAAGAAGCAATAATAGCAAAAGGCACATCTTTTTTAGGATTAATTGCTTCACCCGCTTGAGTGGAAACTGCATCAAATCCTACATAAGCGAAGAAAATAGCCGCCGCTCCAGAAACAATTCCAGTTAATCCATATGCATTATGAGTAGTTTCTTTTTCTACAATTTGAGTGGCTTCTGGAATAAAAGGAGACCAATTGTCAACATTTATAAAAAAGGCTCCTGCAATAATTACAAACAATACCGCAGATACTTTTAAAATAACGATCATATTATTCGCTTTTGCAGCATTTTGTGTTCCTTTGATCAAAATCGAGATCACAAATAATACAATTAAAAAAGCGGGTAAATTCATCGAAAATCCCTCTCCTGTATAACTTGCAGGATCTGTAGTCAGCCAATCAGGTAAGGAAATGCCAAACTTCAGCAGCAACTTATTAAAATAGCCGGACCAGGAAACGGCAACCGTCATCGAACCCATAGCATACTCTAATATAAGTCCCCAACCAATAATCCAGGCGAAAATTTCTCCAATAGTTCCATACGCATAGGCATAAGCTGAGCCTTCAACAGGTAATATTGATGCAAATTCTGAATAACAAAGTGCAGCAAAGACACAGGCGATACCTGCAATTATAAATGATATGGCTAAAGCTGGACCAGCATGGTAGTATGCTCCTGTTCCTGTAAGAACAAAAATCCCTCCTCCAATAATCGCTCCAACTCCAATAGCAGTTAAGCTCCATTTTCCTAGAACTCTTTTTAAAGTACTTTTTTTCATATCAGCCTCAAAAGCCGAAATAGGTTTAACTCTCCAAATTGACATGGTTATTTTTTGTTTTAGTTATTAGGTTTCAAATGTATCGATTTTTATAAAAAATAAAAACAATAATTGCTTTTAAAGTTGTAAAAAATAGAAGATGTTTTTTTTATTCCATGTTTCATAGTATTTTTTTTATTTTTTGAAAGCATAATTCAGGTATTTATTTAAATTTATAGTTCCAAATTCTAACCCCCAAATCATGAAATTTTCAAATTTTGTATCGTTTTTTATTTTCTCCAAAGCTCAAGCAAAGGGCATTCTACTTTTGTTTAGCATTATAATTATCCTCCAACTGTTTATTTTTTTCTTCGATTTTCGGATGCCCTTAAAATCGGATCCTGAAAAGGAAAAATGGATGGCTATTCAATCGGAATTAGATGTAGAAAAGAAGAATTTAAATAACCAGAAAAAGAAAATATTTCCATTTAACCCCAACTTTATTTCGGATTATAAAGGCTATAAGTTAGGGATGTCTGTGGCTGAAATTGACAGGCTTCATGCTTTTAGGAGAAAAAATAGTTATGTGAACTCAGCTGAAGAATTTCAAAAAGTAACTTTGGTTTCAGACTCCCTTTTAAATGAATTAGCTCCGTATTTTAAATTTCCCTCTTGGGTGACAAAAAGAACTACTCAAACTAGAGGCTCCTATAAACAGGCTTATTCAAAACAACAGCATCTTTTTGTTCAACAAGATATCAATCTTGCTACCAAAGAAGATTTAATAGCGGTCTATGGAATAGGAGAGAAGCTTGCAACAAGACTATTGCTAGAAAGAGAACGCTTTCAGGTTTTTTTGAGCATGGAACAGTTTCAATTTATTTGGGGTCTTAATCCTGAAGCAATTCAAGACTTGCAAAAAAAATTCACTATTAAATCTTCCACAACTATTTCTTTCAAGAAGATTGCAATTAATGAGTTGTCAGTTAAAGAGTTATCGCAATTTCCCTATTTCAATTATAGTCTAGCAAAAGAAATTGTGAAGTACAGATCAATGAATGGAGATATTAAAGAAATTGCGGATTTAACAAAAATTAAGGGAATGCCTAACGATAAAATAAAAATAATCGCACTATATTTGGAATTCTAATAAAAAGAATCAATTCTTAAATTTTAATTTTCACTAATGAATTCAATATATTTTTCAGAAGAGCATCAATTATTTAGAGCAAGCTTCCGTGATTTTTTACAAAAAGAAGTAGTTCCTCACATTGAACAATGGGAAAAATCCGGAACCATAGATCGCTTTATATGGAAGAAAATGGGAGAAATGGGCTTCTTCGGAATTAATTATCCAACCCAATATGGCGGACTGAACTTAGATTTGTTTTACACCGTAATCTTTTTGGAAGAATTACAAAAAATTAAATCTTCTGGTTTTGCTGCGGCAATGTGGGCACATGCCTATTTAGCTATGACGCATCTAAATGCTGAAGGAGACGAGCGTATTAAACAAGAGTATTTAGCTCCTAGTATTGCAGGTGATAAAATAGGAGCCCTATGTGTTACGGAGCCTTTTGGAGGTAGTGATGTTGCGGGTATGCGTACAACAGCTGTAAAGTCAGGTGATACATATATAATTAATGGTTCTAAAACTTTTATTACTAATGGTGTATACGCAGACTATTATATAGTAGCAGCAAAAACGCAACCCGAACTAGGGAATAAAGGAATAAGTATTTTTTTAGTAGACACTACTACACCAGGAATTTCAGCAACCAAATTGGATAAATTAGGTTGGAGAGCTTCTGATACTGCTGAAATAGCTTTTGATAATGTTGAAATTCCTGCTGGAAATTTAATGGGAGAGTTGAATAAAGGCTTTCCTTACATTATGCAACATTTCGCCTTTGAACGTTTAATAATGGCTATTAACGCACATGCAAGAGCTGAATATGCTATTGATTATACTATTGAATATATGGAACAACGCCAAGCTTTTGGCACGACCATTAATAAATTCCAGGCATTACGCCATACCTTAGTGGAACATGCAACTGAGGTAGAGCATTGTAAGATATTTAATTATGCAGCAATTGCCCGTTTGGATAAAGGCGAGTATGTAGTTAAAGAAGCTACTATGGCCAAGTTAAAATCTACTAAAGTAGCAGATGACGCAATTTACAGTTGTTTACAGATGTTAGGAGGTTATGGTTATATGGAAGAATACCCTTTAGCTAGGTTGTTTAGAGATAGTCGTTTAGGGCCAATAGGCGGCGGAACTTCTGAAATTATGAAGGAAATTTTATCTAAAATGATATTGGACAAACAAAATTATAAGCCAGCAGTAGAATAATTGTAGTTTTTAATTTTTAATTCATAATTATTTGTATACATTTGCAGCCTTAACGAGAGGAGGTGTCTATATTATGTTAATTATACCAATTAAAG
>ERZ650308.1323-NODE-1323-length-12916-cov-4.349429_pt1 | contig 12916 bp, 11 predicted proteins | sample MGYA00376244_ERZ650308 | MGnify/ENA primary metagenome ERZ650308 (study PRJEB26733, sample SAMN07839295) | wastewater metagenome | biome: small river; feature: stream; material: water | place: USA: North Carolina | collected 2016-04-26 ...
AAAAACTGCTATAGAACTTGGCCAGAATATTTTATCGATGTGTTGTTCTTTGGCTAAATCTAGAATTGTAAACAAACCTTCCATATTTAATCGCCAAGCAAAATCTGGGTTTTTTTCTGCCGTAGCTGACAACAAAGCAGCTAATAAATAAACTTCTTTAATTTCGTTTTCAATGATGAATTGACGAACGTTTTCACGATTTAAAATATCTAATTGAACGTATGGTCCTTGACTTAACACAGTTGGGCATTCATCTTTCAAATCAGCCGCGTAAACAGCATCATTTCCTTTACGTTTTCTAAGCGCAAGAACTAATTCCGTTCCAATTTGCCCGCAAGCACCAATCACAATTGTTTTTGACATTTTAATCCAATTTATTTTGGACAAAGTTAAAATTTGCCCGTGTATAAAGTCCAAATTTGACAAATAATTTTCTAAACATTAAAATACTGACCTTAATCATATTTTTTAATTATGTTGAAGTATATTTTTGCTGAATTGAAAACTAAGTAAATTAAGAATTATGCCATTTTATCATAAATTAGGTAAATTTCCACACAAACGACACACCGTTTATCGCCAAGCGAATGGTGAATTATACCATGAACAACTTTTTGGCACAGTTGGTTTTGATGGGATGTCTTGTTTAATGTATCACATTAATCCTCCTACTGTTGTTAAAGAAGTGAGAGGCCAAAAAAATATTGCCCCAGAAATTGCTGAAGGAATTTCAATGTCTATGCGCAGTTTGATGGGAGCCAATATAGAAGCAAAAGATGATTATATTGAAAGTCGTGTTCCCGTTTTGGTTAACAGCGATTGTTACATAGAGTTAGCTGCACCTAAAAAATCAATGACGGACTATTTCTACAAAAATGCAGATGCAGATGAAATTATTTTCATTCATAAAGGATCAGGTAAATTAAAAACTCAATTAGGAAATATCGATTTTTCGTATGGTGATTATTTATTGATTCCAAGAGGTATGATATACCAAATGACCTTTGATAGTGAAGACAATCGTTTGTTTATTGTACAATCATTTAATCCGGTATATACACCAAAAAAATATCGAAACTGGTTTGGACAACTATTGGAACATTCTCCTTATTGCGAACGCGATATTCGTCCTCCTCATGAATTAGAAACACACGATGAGAAAGGTGATTTTTTAATTCGCATAAAAAAACAGGATGTATTACATGATTACATTTATGGATCTCATCCGTTTGATGTTGTTGGTTGGGATGGATTTAATTATCCATATGCGTTTTCAATTCATGATTTTGAACCAATAACTGGGCGCGTCCATTTACCACCACCAATTCATCAGACTTTTGAAACGACTGGTTTTGTGTTGTGTTCGTTTGTTCCTCGTCTATATGATTATCATCCAGATGCAATTCCAGCGCCATATAACCATAGCAACATTGATTCTGATGAAGTTTTATATTATGTTGATGGCGATTTCATGAGTCGTAACAACATTGAAAAAGGACAAATTACTTTGCATCCTGGCGGTTTGCCACATGGTCCGCATCCAGGTGCTTACGAACGAAGTATTGGTAAAAAAGAAACAGAAGAATTAGCTGTGATGGTGGATACTTTCAAACCATTGAAAATGACCAAACAAGCATTAAATATTGAAGTGAAAGATTACAGTAAATCGTGGATATTATAAATCCAAAATAAGAAAAGTATGAGTAAAGTAGTTAAAAACGTTGAATACGGATTAGAAAAAATATTTGATGGAGCGCAAGATTTCTTGCCTTTATTAGGAACAGATTATGTTGAGTTTTATGTTGGAAATGCCAAACAAGCAGCTCATTTTTATAAAACGGCTTTTGGATTTCAATCGTTAGCATATGCTGGGTTGGAAACAGGAATGAAGGACCGCGTTTCTTATGTCTTGAAACAAGATAAAATTCGTTTAGTCTTAACAACTGCACTAAACAGTGAATCACCTATTGGTGAGCATGTTAAAAAACATGGTGATGGTGTTAAAATCGTTGCATTATGGGTAGAAGATGCTCGAAGTGCTTACGAAGAAACAATAAAAAGAGGTGCAAAATCTTACCAAGAACCAACAATTACATCAGACGAACACGGTGAAGTCGTAACTGCTGGAATTTTCACCTATGGTGAAACAGTTCATTTATTTGTTGAACGTAAAAACTATTCGGGGGAATTTTTACCAGGATTTGTGAAATGGGAATCTGACTATAACCCAAGTCCTGTTGGCTTAAAATTCATTGACCACATGGTTGGTAATGTTGGCTGGGGCGAAATGAATACATGGGTGAAATGGTACGAAGATGTGATGGGTTTTGTTAACTTTTTATCGTTTGACGACAAACAAATTCACACAGAATATTCTGCTTTGATGTCCAAAGTAATGAGCAATGGCAATGGTAGAATTAAATTCCCAATCAATGAACCTGCTGAAGGAAAAAAACGTTCACAAATCGAAGAATATTTAGACTTTTATGAAGGGCCTGGTGTGCAACACATTGCAGTTGCAACAGATGATATTATTTCAACCGTTTCACAATTAAGAGCAAGAGGTGTTGAGTTTTTATCTTCTCCACCACAAGCTTATTATGATGAAATCCCTGCTCGATTGGGTGTTCACATGGATATGATGAAAGAAGATATCAAGGAATTGCAAAAATTATCGATCATGATTGATGCAGACGAAGAAGGGTATTTATTGCAAATATTCACGAAACCAGTTGAAGATCGTCCAACATTATTTTTTGAAATCATTCAACGAATGGGCGCAAAAGGATTTGGTGCGGGTAATTTTAAAGCGTTGTTTGAATCAATTGAACGTGAGCAAGCAAAAAGAGGTACTCTTTAATTTTTAAAAAGTAATTTAAAGCGTGGTTTTTTCCACGCTTTTTTTTAACTTTATTCTAAGCAATTCTCACTTTATCAGTAAAATTATGAAAAATCAAGGTCCTTCTACTATCAACAAATCAAGAATCATCAATGGACTATTGGTCTTGTTGGTTGGAATCGTTTTTTTCATTAAACAGTTAGACGTTTACATACCAAATTGGCTATTTACTTGGCCGATGCTTTTAATTTTGATTGGAATCATACAGTTGTTTAAGCATAATTTCCAAAAAACAAGTGGGTATGTTTTGATCATAATTGGTCTGGCTTTACAATTGCATGATTTTTATCCGAATTACATTCAATTACGTTTCTTTTGGCCCATTTTAATAATGGGAGTTGGTATATCAATGTTATTTAAAGGTGGTTTTTTTCAAGTGAATAGAAAAAAATCAAATGAAACAGAAAAACAACTTGAAACCCTACAATCCTTTTCTCTTTTTGCAGGAATAAAAAAAAGAGTGACGTCAACAACACTAAAAGATGGTGCGATTACAAGTGTTTTCGGAGGGAATGAATTAGATTTTACCCAAGCTGATTTTGAAAATGAATTAACACTAGCTATTCAATGTGTATTTGGTGGTATCACATTAATTGTTCCTAAAAATTGGGAAATCAACTACGAAGTCAATTCTGTTTTTGGAGGATTAGATGACCAACGCATACCCGTTGAATTGAATCCTGATGAACCTAAAAAAATCTTGCACCTCGTTGGTTCTTGTGTTTTTGGTGGAATTGAGGTGTCGAATCAATTAAAATAGTTTCATTAACTTTGTAAAAAAAAAAACATGGCGGAAGTAGGAATTATTATGGGTAGCACATCGGATTTACCGATTATGCAAGAAGCTGCAAAATTGTTGCAAGAATTTGGAATCGACTTTGAAATCAATGTTGTCTCAGCACACCGCACACCAGAATTAATGCTTGAATATGCTCAAAATGCGCACAAAAGAGGAGTAAAAGTTATTATTGCAGGTGCTGGAGGAGCAGCGCATTTGCCTGGTATGACTGCCTCATTGACTCCACTTCCAGTAATTGGCGTTCCGATAAAATCATCTAATTCAATAGATGGTTGGGATAGTATTTTATCTATTTTACAAATGCCAAATGGAATTCCTGTAGCAACAGTTGCATTAAATGCTGCTAAAAATGCGGGGATTTTAGCGGTTAAAATCATTGGGCATTCTAATCCTGAACTACTTTCAAAATTAATCGCATATATGGATTCAATGAAACAAACAGTTTTGGAAAGTGGTAAAGATTTAAAAAGTAAACTTTCTTAATTGTAAAGCAAGTACTTCATTCTTATTTTCTTAAAAGCTTCCAATTCTGGTTCCCATGTTTTTCTGATTTCTTGTGCTGAAAATCCAGCTTGAATTTGCTCAACTAATTTGTTATTACCTGCCAGTCTATTGAAAAAAGAAGGTTGGTCAATAAATCGGATTGAGTCGCCTAACAAATCCCTCGCTTGTATTAAATAGTTTAAATTGATTTCATACCTTCTTCGTTGGTGCGCTTTTATTAAATCAAAACCATAGCAAAGCTTGTTTTCATGCAACGGATTTTTAGCTCCAGGCATAGAAGTTGGTGTAAATTGAAAATTTGTTGGTGGAAAATTAGGATGTCCAAACAACTCAAATGGTTTATTTGTACCTCTTCCAACACTTACCGTTGTCGCTTCAAATAGACACAAACTTGGATACAATGCAACGGCTAATTCGGATCGTAAATTTGGAGAAGGCGGAACTGGTAAAATATACTTAGTTTTGTGCGCATAATGTCGACAAGCAATCACCCATAATTTACAAGATAAACTATCATTTAACCATCCTTCGCCATTGATCATCATGGCATATTCACCAATTGTCATTCCATAAACAATTGGAACTGGATGCATCCCTACAAATGATTTATATCCTGCTGTCCTGACTGGCCCGTCAATGTAATGACCATTTGGATTTGGTCGGTCCAACACAACCAGCTGCTTTTTCTGCTCTGCACATGCTTCCATGACATAATGTAAAGTTGAAATATATGTATAGAAGCGAACACCAACATCTTGAATATCATAAATAACGATGTCTACATCTGCCAATTGATCAGGCGTTGGTTTTTTATTGTTCCCATATAAAGAAATCAATGGTAAACCAGTTTTTTCATCAATTGAACTTGCCACTTTTTCTCCTGCATCAGCTTCACCCCTAAACCCATGTTCTGGTGCGAAAACTTTTACTACGTTTAATTGCATAGCCAGCAAAGTGTCTACTAAATGAACTGAGCCGATAGTTGAAGTTTGATTTCCAACAACAGCGATTTTTTTACCTTTCAAAGAATCAACAAATAGATAAATCCGTTCAATACCTAAAACAGGTTTTTGAAGCGAATATCGTGCATGATTCTCTTCCCGAATAGTGATTTCACTTTCAGGTAATACCTCATCAATTACTATCGTTTCTACTTTTGTTCGATGAACAATTGGGCGAACTTTTTCCTTAAAAAATGAACACGAAGCAATTAAAAAAAGCAAAGCGCTTTTCAGACACAAAAGCTTTATGTACTTTCGTATTCTAAATCGATTTATCGTGTCATTTGAATATTTCATATCGAGAAAAGTGCTTAAAAGCGAGGCGAAAGGTAAGAAAGTTTCTAGACCTATCGTGCGTATTTCTATCATAAGTATTTCACTAGCAATTGTTGTTAACTTAATAACGATAGCCGTAGTCACTGGTTTTCAGCATGAAGTACGTAAAAAAGTTGCAGGATTTGGCTCGCATATTTTAATCACAAATTCAGGTGAAAACAGCATTTTTGAAAGCGATCCTATTTTAAAAAATCAAGATTTTTATCCAACATTAGCAAAAGAAAAAGGAATCGCTTCAATTGATTATGTTGCCTACAAACCGATACTTTTACAAGTCAATAAAAAAGAAAACATCCAACAAGAAATTACTGGAGCGGTATTAAAAGGAGTTGATCAAACGTATAATTTTGAATTCTATAAAGATCATTTAAAAGCTGGAAGACTTCCAAAATTTAACAGCAAAGATGTCTCGTATGAATTGTTGATTTCAAAACGAATTGCACAAGATTTAAGCCTCTCCTTGAATGAAAAAGTAGCAGGCTTTTTTGTAAAAAACCAACCCATAAAACGCTTATTTACCATAGTTGGAATTTATGAAACTGGCTTAGAAGAATTTGATAAAAAGTTTGTTCTTGGTGACATTCAAATTGTGCAACAACTCAACGATTGGGGAATACAAACGGCCATTCGAATTTCAGACACTTTAATGAACAACGAATTATTGATTAAAGCAGAAGTGACAGGAGGTAATGGCAATTATTCTTACGATTGGGGAAATGGTTTTGAACGTTATGCAGGTTTTACTTTATGTCCAACAAAAGATACTTTGATACGATTAATCGTTGCTGAAAAAAATTATAGCTTGAGCAAACAAGCACTCAAATCTGACACTGCTTATTTAAAAATAAACGTAAACGGCGCTGTATCGTGTCAATTTATTCTTGAAAATGATGCACTTCAACGTGTTTTTTTAGACGAAGCGGGTAACCATTACAACATTTTAACAAAAGGAACAGCCATCGAATGTCAACAAATAGATGGAAGTGGTACAAGTAATAAATTTGTTGGTGGTTTTGAAGTGAATGTTGATAAATGGGAAGAACTGCCAGAAATCGTTGCGAAACTGAAAAAAAGATTTGACCTTATTCCTACTAAAAACAACGAGCAATTAAGTGTGAAAAGCATCATTGATACAGAAAGTGATATTTTCATCTGGCTAGGATTTTTAGATTTAAACGTACTTATAATCGTCATTCTTATGTTATTGATTGGTATCATCAATATGGGTTCTGCATTGCTGGTGTTGATTTTAGTACGCACTAATTTCATTGGAATTTTTAAAGCTATGGGCGCGAATAATTGGACAATTCGCAAAATATTTTTGATTCAAGCAGGATTTTTAATTTTAAAAGGAATGATTATTGGAAATGTAATTGGCTTAGTTCTATGTGGAATTCAATATTACTTTGGTATATTAAAATTAAACCCTGAAGTCTATTACTTGAATAAAGTACCTATCGAATTAACATTAAGTGCGTGGATAATGTTAAATATAGGAACGCTATTTGTTTGTTTAACAGCGCTTTTAATTCCAAGTTTTGTAATTACAAAAATTCAACCCATTAAAGCCATTCGCTTTAATTAACGCATACAATTACAGGGAGCATCAAATAATATCTCAACCGTTGGCATTTGTTGCTTTAATTCAATTTGGAAACTTTCTGGATAACTTATTCCTTGCAAATCAAGTTTTTTTAAGTTTTTTAGTGCTTTAAAACTCGTTGGGAAAGTACCAATTGGTGTGTCCCATAAATCTACAAAAACTAATTTTTCACAATAACCAACGCATTCTGGAAGGTATTCCATTGGATTTCGGTTGGCAATAAATCGCTTTAATTCTGTTAATTGGCAGATAACTGAAGGAAAAACAGTGAAGTTATTCTTTGAAATATCTAAGCTTTGTAATTGTTTGAACTCGCCTATAAAATCAGGAAGTTGAGAAAGTTTATTGTTCGAAAAAAGTAAGGAATTAAGTTGTTTATACGCTTGTAATTCTTTAGGTACTTCTTTCAATTTCATTTTTTCAAATGTTATACCAAAAATAGTGTCAGGATGTGCGTTTTTTGCCACACTCCATGGATAAATTCTCGGATTATTTTGCTGAGCAAAAACCGATAAATTAAGGGCGATTAAAAAAATTACGTATAGAAATTTCATCCGATTTTAATTGGTCTTTCAATGCATCAATGCCATTAAATTTTTGCTCCTCGCGTGTTTTTTTATACAATTCAACGCGCAGATTGTCTCCGTAAATTGTTTGATCAAAATCAAAGATATGAACTTCAATTGTTGGGTCGTTTTTACCTTCAATTGTAGGACGAATTCCAATGTTCATCATTCCTTCAAAACATTGTTCTTGATAAAAAACTTTCACGGCATACACCCCGTTTTGAGGAATTAATTTTAAATCATTGGCTAAACTTAAATTGGCTGTAGGAAATCCAATCGTTCTCCCCAATTGTTTTCCTTGCACAACAGTTCCAAATAATTGAAACGGAGCACCTAAATAATCATTGGCTTTTTCAATTTCTCCCGTAAGTATCGCTTCACGAATTTTGGTAGAACTTACATGAACAGCGTCAATATCTTGTGCTGGAATTTCGATTACTTCAAATTCATATGTTTCAGCAACATCTCTCAAAAAATGAATAGACCCTTCTCTGTTTTTTCCAAATTGATGGTCGTAACCAATGACCAATTTCTTTACATGTAATTGATTGACCAACATGTCTCGCACAAATTCCAAGGCTGTTAAGCGAGAAAATTCAAAAGTAAAAGGGAAAACGATAACATTTTGCAAGCCCATCTCTTTCAGTTTTTCCAACTTCTCTTCTTGAGTTTGTATCAATTTTAAGCCATGCGATTCTGGAAAAATAACCATTCTAGGATGTGGAAAAAAAGTAAAAAGAACCGACTCCCCTCCTATTTTAGCAGCTTCTTCATTTAATTGATCAATGATTTTTTTATGTCCAATGTGAACACCATCAAATGTACCAATTGTTAAAACTGGATGTTTAATAGAAGAAATAGAAGAAAAATCGTTAAAAATATTCACTTTTTGTACTTTGGCTCAAAGGTAATAAAAGCGTTCAAAATATTGCAAGCTGTCACCAAAACAAATCGCTTTCAAAAGATTAAATGTATTTTTGTAAACGTGAATTTCACTCGAACAAAAAAATGAAAAATTTTCCTCCACATTTTATTCCATTTAACACTTCGATTGAAGGAATTGAATTGCCTGAGAAATTTACATTTCCCTTTGTGTATGAACCACACACTTTAGCAGAAATCGCAAGTAAACAAGTACAAGAATACCTGAGAACACAAACTGACTTTGAACATAATTTCGGTTTAAATCTTTCACAAAAAGGCGCAGTAATTGGAAAAATGTTTGGTGTTTTAGTCGTTCAGAACGAAAATGGAGAGCTTGGATTCTTAGCTGCATTCTCTGGAAAATTAGGCAATTCAAACGAACACACCTATTTTGTTCCACCTGTTTTTGACACGTTGAAAGAAGAAGCTTTTTTATCAAAAGGTATGACGGTATTAAATGAGTTCACGCTCGAGCTAAAAAAACTAAAATCAGCTGCTCTTTATCAAGTAAAAACAAAAGCATTAGCAGAACAAACACTTCTTCAACACTTTGAAATAGAAGCCTTGCACGTTTTTAGCAAAAAAGCAAAAGATAGAAGACAAACTATTCGTTTGCAATTTCGAGATCAAACAACTAACGAAGCGCTTACTTTACTTGAAAAAAGATTAAATGATGAAAGTATTCATTTCAATTATTCAATGAAGAAATTGAAAGAATTTTGGAAAACTAAACTTCAATTGTTGCGCGATGAAATTGAGCCGTTTGAACAAAAAATTCAAGCGTTGACTAATCAACGAGCCGAAAAATCTGCCCAACTGCAACAACAATTGTTTGAATCTTATTTCTTTTTAAACAAGGAAGGACTTCAAAAGAATTTAGGAGAAATATTCAACGATACCGCTGAAAAAAAACCTCCTGCAGGCGCTGGAGAATGTGCTGCTCCAAAATTATTGCAATATGCCTTTGCAAACAACTTGAAACCAATTACAATGGCAGAATTTTGGTGGGGAAAATCTCCTCAATCTGAGATTCGACAACATACCAATTATTACGGTGCGTGTAAATCAAAATGTGAACCGATACTTTCCCATATGTTACAAGGCATTGAAATGGATTCAAACCCTTTATTAGTAAACCCTGCTATTGGAAAAGAGATACCAATCATTTACGAAGACGATGCGTTAATCGTTGTGAACAAACCTGCCGAATTTTTATCTGTACCAGGAAAAACAATTTCCGATTCTATCTATACACGAATAAAAAAAATACGCCCAGATGCAACGGGACCAATCATTGTGCATCGCCTTGATATGTCAACTTCTGGTATCTTAATCCTCACAAAAACTGAAGAAGCTTATCGCCATTTACAACAGCAATTCATAAAAAGAAGCGTAAAAAAAAGATATGCAGCGCTTTTAGATGGAAACATAATAGAAAATGATGGACAAATTGAATTGCCTTTACGTGTTGATTTAAATGATCGTCCAAGACAAATGGTTTGTTTCGAACATGGAAAAAAGGCCGTCACTTACTGGAAAAAAATCAAAACAATACAAGAAAAAACACTCGTTCATTTTTTTCCTATAACAGGAAGAACACATCAGTTAAGAGTCCATGCTGCACATGAAAATGGGCTTAATACGCCAATTTTAGGAGATGATTTGTATGGTAAAAAAGAACAGCGTTTATACCTCCATGCCGAATGGATTTCATTCATACACCCAAGTACCAATAAAAAAATTCAGTTTGAAATCAAAAATGATTTTGAAACATTGCTTTAATCAATTTCAATCTTCCTTTTTTATTTAAACATTTTCTCTTTTTTCTTGTTACAATACCACAAAAAAGGTATTTTTGCAAAAGATTTCAATTTTATTTATAATTAATCTAAATAAAGAAAGAAAATGGTTACAGTAACAGACGCTGCAAAAAAACAAGCACTTCGCTTAATGGAAGACGATGGAAAAGATGGTTTTTTTATTCGTGTTGGTGTTGAAGGAGGTGGTTGTTCCGGATTAATGTACAAATTAACATTTGACAACGAAGAAAAAGAAGAAGACAAATCATTTATTGACAATGGCATTAAAGTGGTCGTTGATAAGAAAAGTTATTTGTATTTAATAGGTACAACCTTAGATTTTTCAGGAGGATTGAATGGCAAAGGATTTGTTTTTAATAATCCAAATGCTGGTCGTACGTGTGGTTGTGGCGAATCGTTTTCGCTTTAAAAAGTAAACTATAAAATGGGATATACAGAAAACGAACTAGCCAAAGACCTTGAAAATCAAGAGTATAAATTTGGTTTCGTTACAGATATTGAATCGGATAAAGCGCCAATTGGATTAAACGAAAACATCATTCGTTTTATTTCAGCCAAAAAAAATGAGCCAGAATGGTTATTGGAACACCGTTTAGAAGCGTTTGAGGTATGGAAAACAATGACAGAACCTGAATGGGCACATGTACATTATACAAAACCAGATTTTCAAGCAATTACTTATTATTCAGCGCCGAAACAAACAAAAAAATACGAATCGTGGGACGATGTTGACCCTGAAATGAAAGCCACAATGGCCAAATTAGGGATTTCAATGGAAGAACAACAACGCTTAACAGGTGTTGCAGTTGATTTTGTGATGGACTCTGTTTCCGTAGCAACATCTTTCAAAGCGAAATTAGCAGAATTAGGCATCATTTTTTGTTCTTTTTCGGAAGCAGTTCAGGAACACCCGGAATTGGTTAAAAAACACATGGGTACAGTTGTTCCGACAACAGATAACTTTTATGCTGCATTAAATTCAGCTGTTTTTACAGATGGTTCTTTTTGTTACATTCCAAAAGGTGTTCGTTGTCCGATGGAATTATCCACATACTTCCGAATTAATGAAGGAGGAACGGGTCAATTTGAACGCACGCTTGTCGTTGCAGATGAAGGTGCATACGTTTCCTATTTAGAAGGATGTACCGCTCCACAGCGTGATGAAAATCAATTGCACGCTGCTGTTGTTGAATTAATCGCTCTTGAAAATGCTGAGATTAAATATTCTACCGTTCAAAACTGGTATCCTGGCGATAAAAATGGTTTGGGAGGTGTATTTAACTTTGTTACGAAACGTGGAATGTGTGAACGCAATGCAAAAATCTCTTGGACACAAGTTGAAACGGGTTCTGCGGTTACATGGAAATATCCTTCGTGTATTTTAAAAGGTGATAACTCGATTGGTGAATTTTATTCTGTTGCTGTAACTAATAATTACCAACAAGCAGATACTGGCACCAAGATGATTCACTTAGGTAAAAACACTAAAAGCACAATCATTTCAAAAGGTATTTCTGCTGGTTTTTCTCAAAATTCATACAGAGGGTTGGTTCAAATTCATAAAAATGCAACAAATGCGCGCAATTTTTCACAATGTGATTCGCTCTTGATGACAGATACGTGTGGCGCACATACGTTCCCATACATAGAATGTAAAAACAGTACTTCAAAAATTGAACACGAAGCAACTACTTCTAAAATTGGTGAAGATCAAATATTTTATTGTTTACAACGTGGTATTTCGGAAGAAAAAGCGATCAGTTTAATTGTAAATGGCTATTGTAAAGAAGTACTCAACCAATTACCAATGGAATTTGCTGTAGAAGCACAAAAATTATTAGCTATTAGCTTAGAAGGTTCGGTAGGGTGAAATTGAACTTCTCAAAAAATAAATAATTACTAAAGATTCAATTTGCAATTTGCAATCTTTCAATTAGAAAAAATATGATAACAATAAAAAATTTACACGCCTCAATTGATGGCAAAGAAATTTTAAAAGGATTAAATTTAGAAGTAAAAGCAGGCGAAGTACACGCTATAATGGGTCCAAATGGTGCTGGAAAAAGCACCTTGGCATCTGTTTTAGCAGGACGTGAAGAATATGAAATTACTGAAGGTGAAGTTAATTTTGACGGAACTGATTTATTGGAATTGTCACCAGAAGATCGTGCACGAGAAGGATTGTTTTTAGCATTTCAATATCCAATTGAAATTCCTGGCGTTTCAAACGTTAACTTTTTGAGAACTGCATTGAATGAAATTCGTGAGTACAAAGGTCAAGAAGCAATTTCTGCAAAAGATTTTATGGCCTTAGTTCGTGAAAAATCTGCCATTGTTGAACTAGACGCTAAATTAGCCTCTCGCTCTGTCAATGAAGGTTTCTCAGGTGGTGAGAAAAAACGCAATGAAATTTTTCAAATGGCGATGTTAGAACCTAAAATTGCTATTTTGGATGAGACCGACT
>ERZ650308.1324-NODE-1324-length-12913-cov-6.319101_pt1 | contig 12913 bp, 12 predicted proteins | sample MGYA00376244_ERZ650308 | MGnify/ENA primary metagenome ERZ650308 (study PRJEB26733, sample SAMN07839295) | wastewater metagenome | biome: small river; feature: stream; material: water | place: USA: North Carolina | collected 2016-04-26 ...
CAGACGTGTGCTCTTCCGATCTGTCGACTTTCCCGCGGCAACCATCTCGAAGTGAAACGTAGGCCACAAGTCACACGTGAGGTCATTTTTGACCCGGGTCTCTCTTGACCCATCTTGACAAGCATGCTGTACTGTGGCGCGTGACTGCCACGGACGGCCACAGTGCTTTTGATCGACTCTCGAAATGGCTCTCAACAGAGCAGATTTCGTTTCAAGAGCTCGCGCGCCGTTGTTCGTCCAAGCAAAACAAGTTTGACGCCAAAGCAATCACGCGCGTTGTCAACGAACACAAAAAACCAACGCCTCACCTCGCGGGCGCTCTAGAGAGAGTCACGGGGATCGAGGTAGCCGCGTGGGACCAGCGCCCCCCCGAAAGCGAGCGACGCCCTGTGACGCTCCGCGAGCTCGGCACGACCAAGGCGGAGTTGCTTGAGACCGTTCGCTTGATCGACCTCGCCCTCGCGGGAAAACCTTCCGACTCCGCGCTTGCCAACCTTGCTGGTAAACGCACGTCGGCGCTCATCGCAATTTCGCGCCTCGATGAGCGCGGCGAACTTGCAGACCATCCCGACTTCGCCGACTTCCGCGAAGATATCCAGGGCGCGATCAAGGACGCGTTCGGCGATCTGTGCACACCCGAGCGCCTTCGGACGCTTGCGACCTCGATGCGCCGCCGCGGCGAAGCGCGGAAACGGAAGGCCGCATGAGCGCTGCGCACGACATCTTCGCTGACGATTTCGAGGATCAGGCAACTGATGCCGATCGTATCTCCTGGCCTTCCCCGGCATGGCGCGGCCGACATATCGAGTTTGCCCGCGATGTGCTCGGCAAACGCACACTCGCAAAGCACCAAATCGAAATCCTCGACGCCTACTACTCTCCCGGGCGAATCGAGATCGTTTGCTGCACTGGGCAAAAAATGGGCAAGACCGAAGATCTGCTCATTATCATGCTTTGCGACTTCGCCACAGTTGAGCGGCTGAATTTCTATTTGTTTGGGCCAACAATTGACTGGATAGACGAAGCCATTTGGCCTCGGTTCGTTCCCGACACGCTTGCCGCCTATTACCCATGCGCAGAATGCATGCCCGCACATCGCGCCTGGTGTGCGCTCGTCGAGACAGACCCACTCGACAAAACGCAGCGCCCCGAACGCTGTCCGAAATGTTCGCCGCTTATTCCTTCCGAATTGAAGGATCCAAAAGACCCAAGCAAGGGTCGAAAATCAGAATGGCTTGACGAAAAGACCTGCGAAGGTGGACTTCGAGACAGAGCCAACGGCAGAGCCATTCGAGGGTATACGTCGATCAAAGAGGGCGGTAAAGGCGGTTTTTCCGGCAACGTCCGCTTTGCGTGCGACGAATCAAGCGACGTTTCCGACACAACCCGCGAGACAATTCGCGGTAATATGTCCGGCGGCGGAAAATTCATTGCGTTTGGAAACTTGCTTTACGTGACAGGATGGTTTGCCCGAGCATTCAAGAGCGAGCGCGAGCAATACTCCAAAGTCATCCAAATTAGCTCACGTCTCTCGCCCAATTGTCGAGGAACAATTCGATGGTCGGACGGGATTGTCACGGCAAACGATAACGCAGGCCGCCCCGTGCCAGGTATGGCAACACGTGACGATATCGAAGCCAACCTCGTAGCGTGGAAAAAAAAGTCAAATTACATCCTCGCGCGCATTGACGCAAAACCCCCCGAAATCGTCGAAGGCCAGCTCGCTGATATGGGGCGCGTTGCCGTTGCTGAAAAGCGATGGAATCCTCACGACGCCACGGGGTTGCTACAACTCGGCGTAGACGTCGCTCGAGCTCGCGACCGTCTCGCCATCGCATCGCGCCGAGGACAAACCATCCTCGAAATCGTCGCCGAAGCATTACACCAAGACGATCACCGCCTAGGCGTTGAAAAGGTCCTCGAAATAGGCCGTAAATGGCGCAAGCCGCACGAACGCCCGCCGCGCCTTGTATATGATGCGTCAGGCCCCGAAGGCGCCGCATTTGGCAAAGAACTTCGTGCTCAAAAAGCCGACGAGTTTTTTGAGATATACCCCGTGCAAATGGCACATCCGCCGCGCAATCGGAAGCTTTATGATAAGCGCCGCGACGAGCTAGCTGTCGGCTTTGCAAATTGGCTCAAACACGGGTCAATCCCAATGAACACGAATCTCGAAGCGCAAATCGAAGCGACAACAGCAAAGCGCGTCGAGGTCTCTTATGGTTCGTCAGGGCAAAAGTGGGAAGTTTACCGCGTCATCTCCAATGATGAATTACGCCCTCACCTCGATGGCGACTCCCCCGACGAACGCAACGCATGCGAGCTCGCGGTATGGGACGTCGACGGAAGCGAAGCGCAAGACGAAACCCCGCCCCCCGCAGAAACGCTCCCCGATTCACCGCAAGCCAAGACTGCGCCCCCCGCAAAGAAGCACGGTAAACCCGCCAATGACGATTTTGATCCAGTTGACGCATACGGCGGCGCCGATAGCATGCTATCGGCATTATGGGGGCAATCGTGAACGTATTCGATCGCGCCTCCGCCGCGCTGGACGCATTCATCGCGGGACCGCCTCCGCGCAACGTCGAAACAATGTTCGCCGAAGTTCCACGCGGTCCGCAGGGACAAACCACGCGCAACGAACCAACACGAGAACGCGCAGCTCGCAAACGCCGCCTGTCACCCATTATGGTTTCGCGCTCGCGATGGCTCCGAGCAGACATTGAAAAGGCCATTACGTCGGCAAACAGCGGACAACTTCGAGAAGCCGCACAAATTGCCGATTGGGTCAAAGACGATCTTGTCGTCGGCGGCCTTGCCGCAACACGATGCTCCTTTCCCAGGCTCAAACGGCAATGGCAAGGCGACGATTGTGTCCGGCAATGGTTCGAGGGTGACAGCGAAAACCCCGGCGTGTTTGACGAGTTTTTCCCGCCAGATGAACTCGAAGAACTTGCCGTAGACCACCTCATTGCGGGCTGGGGCGTTGCTCCATTCGTGCGATACGCGGACAAACGTTTCCCGCAGCTCACGCGCATCGATAACCAGTGGACGGTGTATCAGGCCGGCCAAAATCGCTACACATATCAAAGCTATGGCGAAACACTCAAAATCGTTCCAGGGGACGGCATTTGGGTATTCCACGGCGATGGCCAAGACCCGTGGCATCGAGGCATCTGGAAAGGTCTAGGGTTTGACCAAGTATCGGAAGATCAAGCAGGCCTAAACCGCGACGCATTCATTGGCAAATACTCCAATCCATTCGTCATTGCCAAAGCAGCGCAGGGCCTTGCCGACGATCAAAAGTTCATCGGCTGGAAAGCGCTTCAGCGTTGGACCATGGGCTTTCTGGGCACCGTCGGCGGATTCGACGTAAGCCTATTGCAGCCCAAAGCGGAGGGGCGCGAAATCATCACCGACGCAGAAGCAAAGGTCGAGCGCCGCGCCATGATGCGCATTGCCGGGCAAATCGTCACATCTCTCGGGGGCCCCGGCTTCGCGAACGCGGAGATTTTTGCGATCATTGCATCGTTTCTCGTCACTCGCTCCGCACAATCGCTCACGCGTACACTCAACTCCCAGGCAATCCCCCGCGTGATCGCGTGGGCGCAAGCACGCGGATACCTGCCCCCGGGCAAACTTCGCGCTTCGCTCACATACGACACAACTCCGCCGCAAGCTCGCAAAGCAGAAGCTGAATCAATAAAAGCGGCAATGGATGCATTCGTAGCACAAGTTGAAGCGTCGAAGGCCGCAAATGACCCGCGCCTGATGCCGAACGTCAACGAATACATCGACCGTTTTCGTTTGCCAGCGTCGCCGCTCATTTCGGTTCCGCAAGCGTCGCAAGTCGAGCCTGTCGCCAAAGAAGAAGAACAGCCCGAGCCCCATTACAGCGAAACCATCGCCTCGGCTCTGAACGAACGAAACGACGAGGTTTGCCCATGTGACCGCCACGAATCGCGCTATTGCCCGCGGTGCGGCGTCGCTCGTCGGCATGTGCTGCAAAATGGCCAATGGGCGCGCGAGTGGCAGCCATTGCGGCGGAGGTCGACGTGAACCTACCCGACCTTGACGCCAGTATGCGTTTTTGGATACGACTTCTCGGGCTCGATCGCCCAGATCAATACGGCGGCGATCCGTGGGCCATTACGTGGGAATGGGCAGACCGCATTCCGCACCCAAATGGGAGCGAGGCCGTTGGCCTCAATACGGGCAATGGCGCGGAGCAAAAAGCCCATATCCGGATCCGCAAGCCGCAAAGCGCAGCGGAAGCCGCGGATCTCGAAGACACGATCGTACACGAAATCGTGCATTGCATTGGCGAGCGAATGCAAGCGCTTTTTGACGCCGGCAAAGAGGTCGAGGCGCACGAGTATCTCGCGGAAACGCTCGCGCCCGCAATGGTCAAAATCAAAGGAACGCCAAAAGCCAAATGCTTGGCCAAGGCCGCTCGAACACTGCCCGCAAGGGCGAAAGGAAAGCCAATGGATGCAATGAAACTCCTTTTGGCCCTATGCCAAGGGCTGATGGGACTCGCGAATTTGCCGGAGGAAGCGAAAGCGCTCATCCAGCCGGTGCTCGACGCAGCAAGCGCAAGCGGAGGCGACAACGGCCCCCCTAGCGCCGCACCGCCCCTTGGAGCAACTCCACCGGCACCCGAGGACAAGAAGCCTGAGCCGATGGCAGCAGCGGCGCCCGATGCCCCTCCCGCGCTCGGAATGGGCGAACCAGAACGCTACAAGAAACTCGTCACGGAATGGACCGAGGACATGATCGCAATGCGAAACATGACCGAGGACCAAAAAGCCCATGTCCGCGGATTGCAATCCGTCGATGCAGCAAAGTCCTATTTCAAGGCTCATCCCGCAATGGCAACGAAAGTCGAACCAATGCCTCAGCTTGGCCTTGGCAGCATTCCGCGCGGCGGCGAAGACACGTCGAAGGCTGCGCCGTCAGGCGACAAAAGCACGATGCGGCTCTTTCGCATCATGCCCGGTGCAAAATCCGAAATGGCCGACGGCGACGGCATCACGATTCATGATTTGAAAACGTCCGGCAAAATCGCGACGTTCTCGATCGTCGAGGCGTTCAACACGATCCGCGCGAATACCGTGACAAATACTCAGCTCGCGAAAGCGAAGAATTTCGGAGTTGCACAATGAGCGCTCTCACCGGGCAGCGCGTTACGGGCCTTTGGCTCCCGATGCGCACACACAAAGCCAAACTCGCGGCCGATGCGGTCATCCAAAAAGGTGCGCTGTGCGGCTTTCTCGGTGGCTATCTTTACGCATGGGATGCCGTCGAGGGCTTGTCTCACCCATGCATTGCCATTCCTGCACGTGGAACAAGCGTCGACAACACCGGCGGCGCGAACGGCGATCTCGAATGCGACGTCGATTTCGGCTACGAAAAACTGCTTTATCCGTTCGCGAACGACGACGGGGCGCCTCTCACACAAGCAAACATCGGCGGCACTGCCTATGGTTTGGATGACCAAACCGTCACGGCAGATCCAACGAGTGCAAGCCCGCTCGGCACACCGTGGATCATCTCCGATGGTACAGGAACAAACCTTCGCGCGGGCGTGTACGTCGAACTTCCTGCCGGTGCTCTCGCAGCCACGATTGCATCACTGCTCACCTCCGTGGCTTCTGCCGCCAACGCTCCGACGATGCAAGCCGTCAACGCAACGCTTGCGTCTGGTACCATTACGATCTCGACGGGCATCACGGTTGCCGCGAATTCCGAAGTAATACCGCTTGTGATTGGAGCGATCACAGGTTCAACGAATTTCGCTTCCCTGGGCGAACTCAAAGCCTCGCGCGTCAACGGCGCACCGGGCGTCGGCACCGTCGTGATCCAAGCGTACGGGGCAAACGGAGCATTGGACTCGGACGCGGCGGGCGCGATTCGTGTCGTCATTCTGACCCCGCAGAGTTGAGGTAGAAATGTCGACGATCATCACCCCCGAATACATCATGAATTTCGAGCGAGACATGCGTTTTGTTATGACAAACGCGTGGTCTCGGACGCTCAAAAAGCTTTGGTGGCAGCGACTGATGTTGCTCGAAACCACCGGCAGCGCCTCGCAATACATCGAATGGATGCTCGAGACCGCGCGCATTCAGCCGCTTGGTCCCAAGGGCGCCTCAATGCCACACGATCCGCTCGTTGCGGTATCGCAGGAATTGACCCATTCGCATTTCGGCAACGGGCTCCAATTGTTCCGCCCGGACATCGAAGACGACAAGGTTGCCCGCGCGCCGAAATGGGCGGCGGACACCGGAAGCGCACAAGCATACTGGCCGCAACGCTTGCTCGTGCAGGCAATGCAAGATGGAAAGACAAACCTCGCATTTGACGGTCTCCCATTTTTTGGCGAACACTTCGTCAACCCCTACGATACCGCGGGCGCCACGATCGCCAATCGTCGCAAATACTCCAATTTGCACATTGGCACGGGATTCACTGCCGAAAATCTGATGCGCGTGACGGCGTACATCGAGAGCATTCAGCACCCCGGCGGCGCGCCAATGGGAGCACTACCGACGCTGCTCGTATTTCCGTCGAACTTCCGCTATCGGGCGAACCAAGTGCTCAACGCAGAAAGTTACACCGATATTCTCAACACCGCGCAGGCCGCAGCAGCGACGAATATCATCAAAACGGCGTACGACTTCGAGCCGCCGGTCATCGCCTCCGAGCTCAACAATGAGCCCACGGTGTGGTATATCGGAGTCCCGGCAGATCAAGACGCATTCGATGGAGCGTTCGGATACCTCGAGCGCGAGGCGTTTTCGGTCAATTCTTATTCGCCGCTTGACCAAGCATCACTTGCGAACGTCAACGTTTTCGAGTGGAAAAACCGTGGACGAAACGGATCCTTCTACGGCCTTCCGTACCGGTTCCATCGCTGCGAAGCGAGCGGATCGCAACCCTCCTACCTCACCGGCTTGACGCTCTGAGACAAACCAATGCCTACGTACCTTGCCCTTGCGACGTATAAGCAACGAACGACCATTGACGCGTCGATTGTCACGCTTTGCGAAAACAAGGGCAAGGACGTGGCATGGTGGCTCGAAAGCGCCTCAGCTCAAATCAATACTCGTTTGGCGAAACGGTACGCCGTCGACTTTTCGTCTCCCGGACCCGTCCCCGACCAAATCATTGTTTGGCTCATTCGACTCGTAAATATCGACGTCTGGGAATGCGCTGGTGGTTTGCCCGAGGGTCGCGAGGACGGCTGGGCAGATGCCGCCAGAAAGCAAGTTTACGAGGAAATCAAAGAAGCAGCAGACGCAGAAAACGGCCTTTACGAATTGCCATTGCGCAACACGGATCCCCTTGGCGCATCTGCCATAAACAAAGGCGGCCCGATGGTCGTTTCATTCAACACGATATACGGCCATTTCGATGCACAAGCTGCCGATCGCGATGGGGGTGGCTGGTGACTGGCATTCGTGGCAATGGCGGCCTCGAAGCGATGATGGCGTCCATGCGCGACCTTGCTGCAAATGGTTTGCCCATGGCGCCAATCGCGGCGCGTGTGCACAAATTCATGGACGGCACATTGGAGCGCGGAGAAACTCCGGAAGGCGAGCAATGGGTAAAAAAACGCGACGGCTCGCGACCATACAAAAACGCGCGTAAAAAGTATTCTCAAAACATTGTCGGACGCTCGATTATTATGAAAATGGCGCAGCCTGATGCGTGGGGACATTGGGGCACGGGACATATACGCAAACGCCAAATGCTCCCAGAAGGCAAATCGATGCGCTTTGGGCAAGCGTTCCGCGCTGGAATGACAGACGGATTCATTGCCAAGACACGAGCGGGCAAAATCGGATATGCTCGCATGCGCGCCATGGGCCGCAAAATCACGAGGGCGAAATGAGCTTTTTGCTGCAATTCCGCACAGCTCTCGAAGCCCGCTGGAATACCCTTGGATACACGGCCACGCCATTGCTTTACGGCTTTCGCGAAGTCGCCCGCACGAAGGATATTGAAGCTGTCACGCTTGGGCACGGGCGCATCGTGTACCACCCCGGATCATGGCCTGGTCCTGACGCAAATGCGGGCGCGATGAGCCATGCCCACGGCCACGTGCACCGCTCAGGTCGCGATTACGGCTCGGACGCCGTGCTTTTTACAGCGCACATTCACGGGCATAACCCAGCATTCCCCGACCCAACCGCATCGGGCGCCGAATGCGCACACGACGATATTTGTTGGGCGCTCAAAGAAATGTTTTTCGCCGCGGTAAAACACGTTCAAATCGCGAACAAATGGCATTCGGTGCAATACGGCTCCGAAGTATGGGTCCGCGATCCAGAGCAGCGCCGCCTTGGTGAATTGTTACGCGTCGAATTTTTAATCAATGTGGGCCTGCGCTCGGCCCCCGAATATCCATTTCAACAATTTGAACAAAAGCCCGTCGGTGCCGCGGTTGGCCAGAGCGGGAATGAAACCATTGTTGTCGAGGTGCCGTAAATGCCTACCATCAATCCGAATCCGGGCGGATTCCAATTCGAGGTCGAAAAAGACACGAAAACGCCTCCCGGAACTCCATCTTCAATTCTTCCGCTCGTCGTGATCGGGCATTGCTCCGACACGACAAACTCGCCAATAAATGAGCCAGTTCCGCACACGGAGCCGAGCGCCGTCCAATCTCTTGGCGGCGTAGGCCCCGCGGTTGAGCTTGCGGCATGCGCTCTCGACCCAAACGGGCGCGTATCGCAAGTCCATTTGATCAACTGCGACACCACGAACGCGGCCACATATGGCGCGATCACGGAGTCGTGGGCAAACGCAGCGCCCCCCGTCGCCGAAACGGATTCGGTTGTCTTGCCAAACGATGACTTCGACGTGAAGATCCTTTGGACCGTCGGCGGCACCATCGGAACAACGGGCGCCAAATATCGCACATCCCTCGACGGAGGATTGCACTACTTCGCCGAATTGGCGCTTGGCACGGCTACAAGTATCACGCTCCCCAACGGCGCGGGCAAACTCAATTTGCTGCCGGATGAATCCGTAGTCGTCGCGTATTTCAATGACATCGTCACCGAATTTCAAGCGCACACGGACTACACAACCGGAAGCGTACATGGAGCCGCAGATCCAGCAACGTACACGATCGCAACGGTTGCGGATTTCACGGCTGCAATTGCCGAATTTCCCACGTTGAAAGCGGCGGGGATCGCACATGTTGGAGTTACTGGATCAACCCACGGCGCGGCCGACACAACCGCGTCAGCGGCCATTACGGCGATCACGAACCCCACAACGCCTCATACTCTTGTCAATGCGCTGCTCGCGTTCAAGGCCGCCTTTTTCGGCACTGGCACGCTCAACAGTGGTCACGCGCGACGAACGGCGGGTACGGTCCACGGCGCAGAGGACACGACAAACCAGCCGAGCGCCACGGCCGCGAGCCACGGCGTAATCACGGTAAACGATTACGTTTCGTTCTCGACAAACGCACCGACGCCCGATGCTACCGAAATCGTCGCCGCATTGCAATCGCTGCGCACGTATACCGGCGAGTTTGGGACCATCGTCCTCGCGTCGCCAATCGACCCGAGCTACATCTCTGCAATCCAGGACGAGCTCGTCGAGCTTTGGAAGCGAAACAAATTCCCCCGCGTCGTCGCATTCTTTCGACGCCCGAACATCGGCGAAACGACAACGCAATACCGAACAGCCCTTGAAGCTGTCGACGGCATCGTAATGGTCGACATGTCGCTTTGCTCGGGCGCAGTTTACCACCAAAGCGCGCTTATCAATACCGCGGACGGCAAAGCCACGCCTCGACGCCCGCAATGGTGGTATGCAATGGCGGTGGCTCGAAATGAGCCCGAGACAAACGTGCAATTCGTTCAGCCGCAAAACGGCGTGCGTATCCGAGACTCACGCGGACGCATCCTTCCCGGGTGCCTCGACGAATCCACGGGCGAGTTTTACTCGGTACAGCACCGAACGATCGGAACGAAGACGGACACGACTCGCGACTCAAATGGCGGCGTGTTCATCACGCAAGACCTCGTGCTCTACGACTCCAATTCCGATTGGATTCTCGGTCCGTACAGCGGCATCGTAAATCACGCATTGCGTACCGCTGCACCCGTCGTCGTGTACGCATCAACCACGCCAAACGGCTTTCCTTCGCCCCCGGCAGAGCCTCTCGATCAGGAATCGCGCGACTCGATCAAGGCCGACGTCGATGCTCGCCTCATCCCCGAAATGGCTGGTAAACGTCGGTGCGTTCAGACCGCGTTTTCTTTCGTCGATTCGAGCGCCGGGGTTTTCCGATGGAAAGTCACCGTCGTGCCAAATTCGTATCCCATCAATGGCGTGCTCGTGAAGGCGAGCATTTCGCTCGAAAGGGTGGTGTGAAATGCCCGTAGGATTTTTCGACAATGCCGTTTCCGTCGGTGAATTCGCCGCAGAATGGACAACGAGCCGTTTCACGATTACGCCAACCCAAGGACCGGCGGCAAATCAGCCAATGAAGTTGGCCGGCGTGTGGGAGCTGTCTGGAATGGGATTCGCCCGCGAAGGCGTGAATCTCGTGTTCGATGCGAGCGGCTCAGGGCGCGCCGTGAAGATCACCAAAGGCCGCGAAGTCCCAAACGAGATCAGCTTGAAGCTCGACCCGGCCACCTTCGAGAACGTGATCAATGTGTACATCTGTCCACCGGGGCAGTCGCACAAATTCAATTTCACGTTTCAGCAAGTGGATCCGGCCGGAGTGGCAACATTTACGCGGTCGTGGACGGGATGCGTGACGACCGGAGACGATTCGAATACGCCGAACGACGGCACGGCGCACGACGACACGTTCAAGTTCAAGCCCACGAGGAGAAACTGATTCATGTTCAACGTTGAATTCACAGCCGAGGAATTGGCCAAGATCCAAGCTGTCGAGCAAGCACAAGAGAGCGCCGAAGAGGCTCGAAACAAGGCGGCCGAGGTTGCCTACAAAAAGGCACTGCAAGAGGTCGGCTGGGACAAACGCAAGCTCATCGTGCACACGATGCCGGACGGGTTTGGCGGGGCGGTCATCCACAAAATGCCGCCCTACGACATTTGGGCCATCCTCGACAAGCGCATCATGAAGGCGCTGACGTCGGACGGCAAAAAGGATGATTACGGCGCCGCAGTGTCAACGCTCATTGAATCCAGCGCACTGCTCATGCATCCGAGTTTGCCCGAATTGCAGCAATACCGCGATGAAATGCCGGGTTTGTACGGACAAATCAAGTCGACATTCGACGCTCGGATTGATCACGGCAATTACGCGGGAAAATCGCGGACCTCGAGCAGCAAGCAAGGCGTTCCCCCGACGCCTGCGCACGGCTGATCGAGGCGGCGCTTGACGGAGGGTTTGACGCGGAAGAAAGCATCGCGCAGTCCAGGGCACTCGCCCAACTCTTCGCGGGCCATGTTCAGCGTCAAACCCAATGCCTCGAAATCATCGCGGCATGCATGCTGGCAGATCGAAAGAAAACGCTTCCGGAGTGGTAAATGTCCGACGCGCAAGCAACATACGTAGCGACCCTTGACTCAAGCCAATTGCAGGCCTCTGCGAAATCGTCGCTCACGTCATTGCAGCGTTTTGGCATGGAGATTCAAAAACGCACAAAGGACCTTGCTGCAATCAAGGCAGCGCAGGACAAACTCTCAAAAAGCGCTGGCGTTCAGGAGTATTTGAAGCGCCAAAAAGCGATCGAGCGAAACGAGGCATTCGAGCAAAAGGCCGCCAAGCGTGCAGCGGAAACCGCCGCAAAGCGCGAAGCGGCCGAAAAGCTCGCGACGGCGCGACGTATCGAGGAGCAGTCCGGAATTCAGGTCGATCCGAAGGCAATGGCGGAACTCGAGCAAGCCGCGAAGGCTCTTGGCGTAACTGCCGATGACGCCGAGCGGCTTGCGATGGAGGCCACGAAAGCGGAAGAATCGCTCGCAGGCGTTCGGAAAGAACTGGAGGAGCTACGCGGCAAACAAGACGAACTCGCAAAGAACGACAAGGCCGTAGGCCAATTTCGAGACCAGGCCAAAGTCATCAAATCGAGCGAAAGCGAGCTTGCTGAATTGCAGGCGCAATACAGCGCCGCAGGCGGTTCCGCGACAGACCTAGCGACCGAAATCAAAGAGCCCAAAGCGGGCATAATGAAGCTTGCCGAGGAGGCCAAAAAAGCAGGCGGTCCGATCGGGTCCCTCGGCGGCATCATCGAACAAGTCGGCGCCATGAAAATGGCCGGCCCGCTCATGCTCGTTGCGGTCCTGATTGCCATTGCCGCGGCTGCAATCAAGGCTGGCATCGCTCTCGCGAAGTTTGCCCTTATCTCGGCGGACGCGGCCCGCAATGCCGCCCGCATGCGTTCAAATGCAGCGTTTGGGTCGGCGTCTGGTATCAAAGACATCGAAGGCGCAATGGGCGCCCTGCGCGACAATACGGCTCTTTCGAAACAAGAGGCCCAGGGACTCGCGTCCGAACTCTATCGCGCGGGCGAACGCGGGAAAAACCTCGAAGATGCGGCCGTGACGATTGGCAGATTTGGCCAGCTCGGCGAAGATGCCGCGGGCGCCGTGAAGGGCCTTTACGACGAATTGCGCAAGCCCACGGCTGCTGTCGGAATCGCGGGCGGCGTGGCCAAATCAATGGTCATCACGCCCGACATGTTGCCCCGGGACGTGTTCCTCGAGCTCGCAACGCAGCTCGGAAAAGACGGGAATAAGGCACTCATTCAAGGGTTCACTGCGGACAAACAGCAGATCCGTGACGCCCTGTCTCGCATTGGCGAACAACGGTTTGCAGGCCCCGCGCTCGACCAAATGCGCAGCCTTGACAAACTCAGCGAGCGATTGCAGGAAAACCTGCAAAGTCTCTTCGCGAGCCTCAAAGTCGGCG
>ERZ650308.1325-NODE-1325-length-12905-cov-55.484436_pt1 | contig 12905 bp, 15 predicted proteins | sample MGYA00376244_ERZ650308 | MGnify/ENA primary metagenome ERZ650308 (study PRJEB26733, sample SAMN07839295) | wastewater metagenome | biome: small river; feature: stream; material: water | place: USA: North Carolina | collected 2016-04-26 ...
AATACCCACCGTATTTCAGATTAATTAAACTCACGCTAAAGCACCGTGATTTTGAAAAAGTAAAAGAAGGAGCAATGTGGTTGTATCAGGTAATGAATCAAAATTTGAATATGCCTGTCTTAGGACCCGAAGAACCACCCATTAGCCGAATCCGAAATGAATACATTCGCACCATACTGATTAAGATTCCTCAAACCTCTCCAATTGGAAGTACCAAAAAAACAATTCAAAAAATGTTGACTAGTTTTGAGGCGGTTCCTCAATACAGAGCAATCAAAGTGGCGGTTAATGTTGATTATTATTAAATATGAAAGAAAATAATAAAAATTCAAACGGGAATTCAATTGGTGTTGTTGCTGCTTTGGGTTTAGCCGTTGTATTGGCTTATAAAATAATTTGTAAAGACACTTCATTTAATATCGCATTGGGTGTAGCTGTAGGTGCTGCAATAGGTGCTTTGATAGATTGGTTGCAAATAAGAAAACAAAATTGATCACATAAAATATTGGTATTTTAATTTTGAAATTAATCTTCTGATAAAGTGTTTGGATATTTAAAAATAATGACTATTTTTGCAGCCAATTTAACAAATAAATACATTATTTATGAATCATTATGAAACTGTTTTCATTTTAAATCCCGTTTTATCTGATGTTCAGGTAAAGGAAACAGTAAGCAAATTTGAAGAATTTCTTACTAGTCGTGGAGCTGAAATGGTATCGAAAGAAGACTGGGGTCTTAAAAAAATGGCTTACGAAATTCAAAACAAGAAAAGTGGTTTTTACCATTTATTCGAATTCAAAGTTGCTGGTGAAGTATTAATTGCTTTTGAAACTGAATTTAGACGTGACGAGAGAGTAATGCGTTTCTTAACTGTAAGTTTAGATAAACACGCAATTTCTTGGGCTGAAAGAAGAAGAACAAAACTAAAATCTCAAAAAGCGTAATTATCATGGCAACATTACAACAATCTGCTTCAGGAAAAAAAGACGGGGATATCAGATATCTTACGCCTTTGAACATAGAAACTAACAAAACTAAAAAGTACTGTCGTTTCAAAAAATCAGGAATCAAATATATTGATTATAAAGATGCTGATTTCTTATTGAAATTTGTAAATGAGCAAGGAAAAATTCTTCCTCGTCGTTTAACAGGAACTTCATTGAAATACCAAAGAAAAGTATCGGTTGCTGTAAAAAGAGCACGTCACTTAGCTTTAATGCCATACGTGGCCGATTTATTAAAATAATTTAAACTCAGTTGTTGGTTTCTCCTCCAAGAGAACCTAACTTCTATAACAAGGACAACAACATGGAATTGATTCTAAAACAAGACGTTCAAAATTTAGGTTTTAAAGATGACGTAGTTACTGTGAAAAACGGTTACGGTCGTAATTATTTGATCCCACAAGGTTTCGCACAATTAGCTACACCTTCTGCAAAGAAAGTATTAGCTGAAAACTTGAAACAAAGAGCGCACAAAGAAGCTAAAGTGGTTGCAGATGCAAAAGCATTGGCTGAAGCTTTAAAAGCTATCGAAATTAAAATTACTGCAAAAGCAGGTGGCGAAAAATTATTCGGATCTATTACTAACATTGACATCGTTGAAGCATTAGCTAAAGGAGGTCAAGTAATTGACAGAAAATTCGTTACTAGCGGAATTGTTAAACGTACAGGAAAATATACTGCTTCTGTTCGTTTACACAGAGACGTTATTGTAGAATTAGATTACGAAATTGTTGCTGAAAAAGCATAATTTCTAAATCAATATTTTAGAATCCCGATGTAAGTCGGGATTTTTTTTGTTTTAATAGTATTGCGAAGAACGAAGCAATCTCATTTTTTATTTATACTAATTTGAAACTAGTTTATACTACTCCCTCAAAGACATGAAATACGCAAGATTAACCAAAGAACAATTTGAAGAATTACATCCCGAGTTTATCAATTTCTTGGCAAGCCAATCGATTGACAAAGCCGAATGGGATTTGATTAAAGTCAATAAACCTCAAGTAGCCGAACAAGAATTGGATGTTTTTTCGGATTTGATTTGGGAAGGAGTTTTGACCAAAGCAGAGTATTTAGAGCACTTTTCTAAAAATCATATTTTCCTTTTTCAATGTTTTGATACTTATGTGAATTCAATTGTTTTGAAATCATTGGTTCCAGAAGTGGACTTCTTGACTAAAGAAGGCTTACAATGGTTAAGCGATAATATGTTTACCGAAACTATTGAAATGAAAATTGGTAAAAAAGTATTTACGGAAGAGCGAAATGAGTCAATTTTTGCCTTAATTCAGCAAGGAGCCATTTTGAGCGACGGACAATTATACCAACAAATAAATTCAATTATTGAGTCGTAATTGTATTGGAAATTCTATTAATTTGGCTATTTTAGTACACTATTTCAAATACTAAAATAGTCAATTTTATTTTCTATGGATATTCAAAATACCATTCAAAACTTACGAGAGGAACTCAATCAACACAATCATAATTATTATGTGTTAGACCAGCCTACTATTTCGGATTATGAGTTTGATTTGAAATTGGCACAATTACAAGATTTAGAAAATCAACACCCTGAGTTTTTTGATGAGAGTTCGCCTACGCAACGTGTCGGTGGGGCAATTACCAAGAATTTTGAAACAGTTCCACACGAACATCGCATGTACTCTCTAGATAATTCCTATTCGAAAGAAGATTTACTAGAATGGGAAAAACGAATTCAAAAAGTTTTGGGAGAGGTACCTTTGGAATACACTTGCGAGCTAAAGTATGATGGTGCCTCTATCAGTATTACCTACGAAAGCGGAAAATTGAAACGAGCAGTGACTCGTGGCGATGGATTTCAAGGAGATGATGTGACCAATAATATCAAAACCATTAAATCGGTTCCATTGCAATTGAAAGGAAATTATCCTCCTAAATTTGATGTGCGCGGTGAAATTATTTTACCTTTTGCTGGTTTTGAAAAAATGAACCAAGAGTTGATTGAAATTGGAGAAACTCCCTATTCAAATCCAAGAAACACCGCATCGGGAAGTTTAAAATTGCAAGACAGTACCGAAGTGGCCAAGCGCCCTTTGGATTGTTTGCTGTATTTTCTAATCGGGAACCAACTGCCATTTAATTCGCAATTTGAAAGTTTAGAATCTGCAAGATCTTGGGGATTTAAAGCGCCTAAAGAAGCGAAGCTGGCTAATAACTTAGAAGAAGTATTTCAATTTATTGACTATTGGGATACGCACCGTCATAATTTGCCGTACGAAACAGATGGAGTAGTAGTGAAGGTAAATTCCTTTCAATACCAAGAAGAATTAGGCTACACGGCCAAATCCCCTCGTTGGGCAATTGCTTATAAATTTAAGTCGGAGCAAGTAGCCACACGTTTGAATTCTATTTCCTATCAAGTGGGTAGAACAGGTTCGATTACACCTGTGGCCAATTTGGAACCGGTGCAATTGGCGGGAACTATTGTGAAACGTGCTTCGTTGCACAATGCGGACCAAATAGAAAAATTAGACATACGCGTTGGAGATACCGTTTTTGTTGAAAAAGGGGGAGAAATAATTCCTAAAATTATTGCAGTAGATGTGGCGCAACGTGATTTATTTGCTGAACCAACTAGCTATATTACACATTGTCCGGAATGTCAAACCGAATTAGTTCGTATCGAAGGAGAAGCCAATCATTATTGCCCTAATTTTTATGGATGTCCACCACAAATTATTGGCCGAATCCAACACTATATTTCAAGAAAAGCAATGGATATTGAAGGACTAGGTGGAGAAACCGTCGCTTTGTTATTCAATAATGGATTGGTTCGTAATTATGCGGATTTATATGAATTGAAAGTAGAACAGATCTTGCCTTTGGAACGAATGGCTCAGAAATCGGCAGAGAATTTAGTCAATGGTGTTGCGCTTTCTAAAAATATCCCTTTTGAGCGCGTATTGTTTGCATTAGGAATCCGTTATGTTGGAGAAACAGTTGCCAAAAAATTAGCCAAGCATTATAAAAATATCGATGCGCTTCGTCAAGCCAGTTTGATGGACTTGATTTTGGTTGACGAAATAGGGGAGCGCATTGCACAAAGCGTCATTGATTTTTTTGACAATCAAGACAATCAAATGATAGTCGATCGACTTAAAAACTATGGTATTCAATTTGAACTTGTAGAAAAATTTAACCCCAATGCGACTGATAAATTGGAAGGTAAAACCTTTGTAGTATCGGGAGTATTTACTTTGTTTTCAAGAGACGAATTGAAACAAGCTATTGAAGACAACGGTGGAAAAGTGGGAAGTTCTATTTCAGCTAAAACCGATTATGTAGTAGCAGGTGATAATATGGGTCCAGCCAAATTAGATAAGGCGAATAAACTGAACATTCCGATTATAACTGAAGAGGATTTCAAAACGATGATTTCTTAATTATTCTGTTTCATCTTTTTTATCCACATAGATACCGATACTATTACAGTGATAAAAAAAACGAGGGCTATCAATTGCCAGTAGGTTTTGAAGAAATCGACAAAATAAATACCAATTAAAATATAAGCAGAAGCAATGCATAATTTCAATGGAATGAATTCAGCATTTGTCCAAGTGGTTTTTAATTTGAAGAAGTTTTTCATGACTATAGTTTGAATTACACCACTATCGATTTTCCTTTTGCTATGTTTTGTTTGTTAGAATCAAAATAAAAATCAATTTGTCCAAGATTGATTCCGTAGCATCCTACTTGATTGACTAAAACGTCTTTTCCTGCTTTGTTTTTAACTACCGTTGGTTTGTCTAAAAAAGTATGGGTGTGACCACCAATGATTAAATCAATATCTTCGGTAAGTGCAGCCAATTTCAAATCACTAATTTTATCGGCATCTTCTTTACCGTATTTGTAACCAAGGTGTGACAAACAAATTACCAAGTCGCATTGTTGTTCTTTTTTCAAAATACGCACCATGTCATGACTAATTTCGACAGGGTCATTATAAACTGTTTCTTTATAGAGACGCTTATCCACTAAACCATCAAATTCAATTCCTAATCCAAAAACCCCAATCTTGATTCCGTCTTTAATGAATATTTTATAGGGTTTAACCAAACCATCCATTACCGTATTTTTGAAATCATAATTGGCCGAGATGAATTCAAAAGTGGCATGTGGCATTTGTGCATGTAGTCCATCTATTCCATTATCAAAATCGTGGTTACCGATAGCTGATGCATCATACTGCATCATACTCATTAATTTGAATTCCAATTCGCCACCATAGTAATTAAAATAAGGAGTACCTTGAAAAATATCACCTGCATCCAACAGTAAAACATTTGGATTTTCTTGGCGAATGTTTTCGATTAATACCGCTCTTCGGCTTACACCGCCCATATTGGCATTGCGGGGATCGTCAGCAGGAAATGGGTCGATGTGACTATGTACGTCATTAGTATGTAAAATGGTAATTTTTTTAATTTCATCTGATTTGAAACTGCTTAATGACAATCCCAATCCAACAAAAGCAGAACCTGCAGCTGTTTTTTCTATAAAATCTCTTCTTTTCATTGTCTGTTTCTTTTGGGAGTTATTCTTCTATTATTCGAATATCGTTAATTACTGGAATCGTGTCAACTTCTTTGAAATAATCGATTAAGATATTGCGAATTTTATAATCCAAATCATATTTCTGAATCCCTTTTTTGAAAAAATTCATATTGTCTCCGCCATTGGCCAAATAATCATTAGTTGCAACATAATAAATGGCATTGTTGTCCAGTGGTTTTCCCTGAACTAGAATGTTCTTTGCCGTTGCATCTTTAGCTATTGTAAACGTTAATCCAGAAAGGGGATGGGATTTTTTGGTTGCAATAAAATAGGTTACTAATTCTTGTATTTGTTCTCCTTTTAATGCTACAACAACTAGACTATTTTCAAAAGGCATGATTTCAAATGCAGTGCGAGCAGTTACGTTTCCTTTTGGAAGAATAGATCGAATTCCACCACTATTCAAAATGCAAATAGCAATTGATTTTTTTTCTCTCAATTGAAACACTTTTTCTCCCGCATTTAATGAAACATCTGCCATCAAATTCCCTAATGGTGATTGCCATTTACCATTGCTTTTATCTAATGTTTCAGGATTATAAGCAATTACGGCACTTAAGTCATCATCTATATGATTTCTGTAGGGAGTTATAAAGGATTCTATTGTTGAATTTTGAGCTATTGCTGAGGCAATTGGTACTCGTTTTCCTTCAATTTTTGTTAGTTCATAATGCGTTTTAGCGCAGGAAACAATTGTTAAAGCTGTTATAATTATAACAAAAAGTTTGAAAAATTGATTATACTTTTTTAGTTTTACCATTTCTAATGCCAATTATTAATTAGTTTTGTAACTAGGTAAATGTACTATGTTTTTAAATTATTTCAAGAATTTATTATTAAAATATGCATTAAGAAATAAATGGCAGGATGTCAGTGCTTTATCTGGTACTAACGCAATACGTTCAGTTGGATTATTGATAGACGAAACTAATTTTTTTGAAAAAGAACAATTAATTAAAGAATTGATTTCAAACGGTTTGTCTGCTAATTCTGTAAGTATTCTAGTTTATAGAGATACAATTGATAAAAAGGAAGTCTATTCTCAATATACTTTTAATTCATCTATTTTGGATTGGAAAGGTACAATAGGGGATGCTGTTGTGACTGAATTTATTCAAACAGAATTTGATTTGTTGGTGAGTTATTATGAAATAGAAAAAGCAATTTTATTGCTAATAACAAACAATTCTAAAGCCAAATTTAAAGTTGGGCTTTCATCAATTGATAAACGATTCAATCATTTAACGATAACAACTCGAATTAGTAATTATTCGATTTTTGCGCATGAATTATTTAAATATCTAAAAATATTAAACAAAATAGAATTGTAATATGCAATCATTAATAGGAACTGGTGTTGCTCTTGTAACTCCTTTTAAAGCAGATTTTTCAATTGATACTGAAGCCTTAATTCGTATTGTAAATTTTTCGATTGAAGGCGGTGTGGAATATCTAGTTGTATTAGGAACCACTGCTGAAAATGCAACCTTAAGCGCGTTGGAAAAAGAAAAAGTGATCGCTACAGTTGTCGAAGCTAATAAGAGTCGATTGCCTTTAGTTCTTGGGGTTGGGGGTAATAATACAATGGAAGTTGTTGCAGAATTACAAACCCGAGATTTGAATGCTTTTGCTGCAATTTTGTCGGTATCTCCTTACTATGTAAAACCTACACAAGAAGGAATTTACCAGCATTTCAAAGCTGTTGCTGAAGCTTCGCCAATACCAGTTATTTTATATAATGTACCAGGGAGAACTTCTAGTAATATGTTGCCAGAAACTGTGGTTCGTTTAGCAACTGACTTCAATAATATTGTTGCAATTAAAGAGGCTTCGGGTGATTTAGTTCAAGGTATCCATTTATTAAAAACAAAACCAAAAGATTTCTTGGTTATTTCTGGAGATGATATGACAGCTTTGTCTTTAATTTTAGCTGGTGGATCAGGAGTTATTTCAGTTATTGGGCAAGGATTTCCATCCATTTTCTCAGAAATGATTCGCTTGGGATTGAATCGAAAAGTGGATCAAGCGTTTCAAATTTTATATGCATTGACTTCTTGTATTGATATGATTTTTGAGCAAGGTAATCCAGCAGGGATTAAACAAGTGTTTCAGTCCTTAGGAATAGCTGATAATACAGTACGTTTGCCATTAGTAAAAGTAGATGAATCGCTGGCCAATCGAATAGATCAATTTGTGCATAAAAGCAATAATTAGAGTCAATTTCTTTTGCTTTTTTTTAACTTAAAAATATTTTGTAGTCGCTAAATTAATACCTAAATTTGCGACCTTAACTTCGGTGTGCTTGTATCAGGTTGATTACAATCTGACTAAACGTATTTTAAAGTATATTAATGAAAAAAATTGTATCACTCTTAATCATCATTGTTCTTTTGGCTTCGTGTAACGAATACCAAAAAGCACTGAAATCCGAAGACCCTGCCGTTAAATTAGTAATGGCAACTAAAATGTACGAAGCAAAAAATTACAATAAAGCAATTCGTATTTTTGAACAAATTGCATCCGTTTATCGAGGAAAACCGGAATCAGAGAATTTGTATTATATGTTTTCACAATCGTATTACAAAACAAAACAGTATTATTTGGCAGGATATCAATTTGAAAGTTTTGTATCTAGTTTTCCTAAAAGTGATAAAGTACAAGAAGCTTCATTTTTAGGCGCCAAAAGTTATTCCATGTTGTCTCCAGTTTATTCCTTAGACCAAACCGATACAACCAAGGCGATTGAAAAATTACAAACATTCATTGATACCTATCTTAATTCTACCTATTTAGCCGAAGCCAATTCAATTGTTAAAAATCTTAATGAAAAATTAGAACGTAAGGTTTTTGAAAATGCCAAAGGGTACAATACCATTTCCGATTACAAATCGGCTTTAGTAGCATTAGATAATTTTATTGCTGATTATCCAGGTACTCCTTTTAAAGAAGAAGCTTTATTCTATAAATTTGATTCAGCTTACCAGTTAGGAATTAACAGTGTGCCTGCCAAAATGGAAGAACGTTTAAATGTAGCTAAAGTGGCCTATGCCAATTTGATTAAGTACAAAGCCGAAACTAAATACAAAAAACAAGCAGACGAAATGTTTGCCCGTGTGGAAAAAGATTTACAAAAATATATTAAATAAATAAAGTCATGGATTTAAAAAAGACGAATGCTCCAGTAAATACAATTACTTACAACAAAACAGTAATTGAAGAACCTACTGGTAACGTGTATGAAGCAATAACCATTATGGCTAAAAGAGCAAATCAAATCAATTCTGAAATCAAAAAAGAATTGACTGAGAAGTTAGAAGAATTTGCTACTTACAACGACAGTTTGGAAGAAGTTTTTGAAAACAAAGAACAAATTGAAGTGTCAAAATTCTACGAAAAATTGCCTAAGCCACACGCTTTAGCAGTTCAAGAATGGTTAGACGATAAAATCTACCACAGAGACTCAAATAAATAATGCAGTTACCATGTCAGTTTTAAACGGTAAGAAAATTTTGCTAGGTATTTCTGGCGGAATTGCAGCCTATAAAACTGCTTCATTGGTAAGACTCTTCATAAAAGCAGGTGCACATGTCCAAGTGATCATGACACCTGCTTCTAAGGTTTTTGTAACTCCACTTACGCTAGCCACCTTATCTAAAAATCCCGTTTATTCTACTTTTTACGAAACTCCAGATGATGTGTCTGTTGAGGAACATCAGGTGCTAGGAGAAGGAGTTTGGAATAATCATGTTGAATTAGCACTTTGGGCTGATATAATGCTAATTGCTCCCGCTACTGCCAATACCTTGTCAAAAATGGCTTCTGGCACTTGTGATAACTTGCTTTTAGCTACCTATTTATCAGCTAAATGTCCTGTGTATTTTGCTCCTGCTATGGATTTGGACATGTACAAACATCCAAGTACATTGGCTAATTTTAAAGCATTACACGAATTTGGGAATACCATAATTCCTGCCGAAAGTGGCGAATTAGCCAGTGGTTTATCTGGAGAAGGAAGGATGGCAGAGCCTGAAAATATCCTCGCTTTTATTGAATTAGACTTAGCTAATCAATTACCGCTTAAAGGAAAAACAATATTGGTTACCGCTGGCCCAACCTATGAAGCGATTGATCCTGTTCGTTTTATTGGGAATCATTCATCAGGCAAAATGGGATATGATATCGCTTTGTGTGCAGCACAGTTAGGCGCATCCGTACTATTAGTTTCGGGTCCCACTCATTGTAAAGCCAATCACACAGGAATTCAAATACTACCTGTTGTTTCTGCTCAAGAAATGTATGATGTTTGTCTAACCTATTTTTCACAAGTTGACGTAGCTATTGCAGCAGCTGCAGTTGCTGATTATAAGCCCAAAAATGTAGCGTCGCAAAAAATTAAAAAATCAGATGCTGAATTTTCAATCGAATTAGAAAAAACAAAAGATATTTTGGCCTATATGGGTGCTGTGAAAAAAAACCAGATGGTAATAGGTTTTGCTTTGGAAACGGAAAACGAAATTGAAAACGCCAAGTTGAAGATTCAGAAAAAAAACTTAGATTTGATTGTTTTAAATTCGCTTCAAGATGATGGCGCTGGTTTTCAAAAGGAAACCAATAAAGTCACTTTCATTGATAAAAATTTCAATATTCAACCCATGGAATTGAAATCAAAAGAAGCAGTAGCAGCAGATATTATAAACAAGGTAATAGCCTATTTCAATGCGTAGACTAATTGTTGTATTCATTTTATTGATAGGAATAACGGTACAATCTCAACAGTTAAATTGTACTGTTACAGTTAATGCACAACAAATTACCAATGTAAATCAGCAAATTTTTAAAACATTACAATCTTCTTTAACTGATTTTGTGAATAAAACTGATTGGACAGGACAACTGATGAAACAAAACGAAAAAATCAGTTGTGCTATTTATATCAACTTAACTAGTGGTTCAACCGATCAATTCTCAGGAACAATTCAGGTACAATCGTCTCGTCCTATTTTTGATTCTACCTATTCCAGTCCGGTATTTAATTTTAACGATAAGGATTTTAATTTCAGATATACTGAATTTGAAAATTTGGTATACAATCCCAATGCTTTTGATTCCAATTTAGTAGCTGTAATATCCTATTACTGCCATATTATTCTTGGATTAGATGCCGATTCGTTCGTTGAACGATCTGGAACTTCTTTTTTAGAAGCCGCTCAGAATATCGCAACCTTGTCTCAACAAGGTGGTTACAAAGGTTGGGCGCAATCAGAAGGCAATCAAAATCGCTATTTTTTAATTAACGATTTGTTGTCGCCTACATTCAGTGAGATACGCTCGGCTTCGTTTCATTATCACACAGCTTTAGATGGAATGACTAAGGATTCAAAATTGGCGAAAGAAAATGTAAAAACTGCGCTAATTGGATTAAGAAAAGTTCATGATGTTCGTCCTAATTCTTTTTTGACAAGAGTGTTTTTTGATGCTAAATCGGATGAGATAGTTTCAATATTTTCTGGAGGACCAAGTATTTCCATCACTGATTTAGTTGATAATTTGAATAGGATTTCCCCAATGAATTCAAGTAAATGGAGTTCGATTAAATTCTAAAATTAAACCAAGCTATAGTATAAATGATTACATCACTTTCGATAAAAAACTATGCATTAATTGAAAAATTGGCGATCGATTTTTCAAAAGGATTCTCTATTATCACAGGGGAGACTGGTGCAGGTAAGTCGATTATTTTGGGTGCCATGGGATTAGTTTTGGGAAAACGTGCCGATTTATCATCTCTTAAAAATAAAGAAGAAAAATGTGTTATCGAAGCCTATTTTGATATTTCAAAATACAATTTAAAACCCTTTTTTGAAGCGAATGATTTGGATTACGAAGACGAAACAATTATTCGTCGCGAAATTCTACCTTCAGGGAAATCTAGAGCCTTTATCAATGATAGTCCGGTAAATTTGCAAGAATTACAAGATTTAAGTTTGTTTTTGATTGACATTCACTCGCAACAGCAAACCCAAGAATTATCTGAGGAAACAGTCCAGTTCACTATTGTCGATGCTATAGCAGACAATCAATCGGAAATTGACCATTATCAATCCCTTTTGAAAAGTTATAAAGAGGATAAAGCTCGTTTGAGTTCGCTTTTACTCAAACAAGCGGAGTCGATTAAGGAACAAGAATACAATACTTTTTTACTTAACGAATTGGTTTCTGCGCAATTGAAATCGGGCGAACAAGAGCAATTGGAATCCGATTTTGAAAAGCTAAATAATGTAGAAACTATTAAAGAAGCGGTAGATAAGTCTTTGGCTTTGGCCAATGAAGAGCAAATTGGCGCTTTGTCGACTTTAAAAGAGATTAAAATCGCATTGCAAAAAATTGCTTCTTTCGCCCCCGAATATGCCGACTTGTTAGAGCGTATTTCTAGTTTGTCTATTGAATTAGACGATATTTCAAATGAATTGACCAATTGTTCTGAAAAACTGATTAATGACCCAGTACAATTGGATTTGATAAGTGAGAAATTGCAAATCATTTTCAATTTGCAGAAAAAACATCAAGTTACTAGTGTTGATGAGTTATTAGCTATTCAATCAAGCTTGGAAAACACCTTATTTGAATTAGGAAATTTAGAAAGTGAGATTGCTAATTTATCACAAACTATTCAAGATAAAACCAATGAATTGGATGCATTAGCACAAATAATACATCAAAAACGATCCAATGCGGTACCAGTTTTGTCAGACAAATTAGTAACTATTTTAGCTACTTTAGGAATGCCAAATGTGCGTTTTAATATTGAAATCAATGCCGTTGATAACTATTATAAAAATGGAAAAGACGAAATTAATTTTTTGTTTTCAGCTAATAAAGGAACTGATTTTGGTTTGTTGAAAAAAGTTGCGTCAGGAGGGGAGATGTCCCGAATAATGCTTGCAGTGAAAGCGATTTTAGCACAATACTCCAAATTACCAACCTTAATTTTTGACGAAATTGACACAGGTGTTTCTGGAGAAATTGCAGTTAGAATGGGAGAGATTATGAAGGAAATGAGTCAAACAATGCAAATATTCGCCATTACCCATTTGCCACAAATTGCTGCGAAAGGGAATGCCCATTTTAAAGTATTCAAGTCTACAATTGGAGAGGACACACAATCCGAATTACAACTATTAAATGAAGAAGAAAGAGTTATAGAAATTGCTCAAATGTTATCAGGAACAGTAGTTTCTGAATCCGCTCTAAATCACGCCAAATCCTTGTTGAACTAAAGATTTGGTTTATATTTGCACA
>ERZ650308.1326-NODE-1326-length-12898-cov-3.753484_pt1 | contig 12898 bp, 14 predicted proteins | sample MGYA00376244_ERZ650308 | MGnify/ENA primary metagenome ERZ650308 (study PRJEB26733, sample SAMN07839295) | wastewater metagenome | biome: small river; feature: stream; material: water | place: USA: North Carolina | collected 2016-04-26 ...
AATTAAGTGAGAAATATTATTCAATCGAAGAAATCAATTACGAAGCTGAAGTTGAAAAAGTACTTCAGGGACTTGGATTCTTAAGAAGTGATTTCAATCGTTCTACTTCAGAATTTAGTGGTGGTTGGAGAATGCGAATTGAACTAGCAAAAATATTGTTACAAAAACCAGATTTGATTTTATTAGATGAGCCAACCAACCACATGGACATTGATTCAATCGAATGGTTGGAAGATTTTTTAATCAATCAAGCGAAAGCGGTTGTGGTAATTTCACACGATAGAGCATTTATAGATACTATTACAACACGCACGATTGAAGTTACAATGGGTAGAATCTATGACTACAAGGCAAAATATTCTCATTATTTAGAATTAAGAAAAGACAGACGGTCTCAACAGCAAAAACAATTTGAAGAACAACAAAAGTTCATCGCTGAAACAACTGAATTTATCGAACGATTCAAAGGAACGTATTCTAAAACCTTACAAGTTCAATCGCGTGTTAAAATGTTGGAGAAACTAGAATTAGTTGAAGTTGACGAAGTTGATTCTTCGGCGCTTCGGTTAAAATTTCCACCAGCACCACGTTCTGGGAATTATCCCGTAACGGTGAATGAACTGACCAAGAAATATGGAGATCATACTGTTTTCGAAAAAGCATCTTTAACGATTGAACGTGGTCAAAAAGTTGCATTTGTTGGTAAAAATGGTGAAGGTAAATCTACCATGATTAAAGCCATCATGAAAGAAATTGATATTGAAGGTCAACTAGAATTGGGACACAATGTTCAAATTGGTTACTTCGCTCAAAATCAAGCAGCCTTATTAGATGAAAACTTGTCTATCTATGAAACGATTGATCAAATTGCTGTTGGAGATATCAGAACCAAAGTAAAAGATATTTTAGGTGCTTTTATGTTTGGTGGAGAAATCGCACAGAAAAAAGTGAAGGTTTTATCAGGTGGTGAAAAAACACGCTTGGCCATGATTAAATTATTATTAGAGCCTGTCAACTTACTAATATTAGATGAGCCGACGAATCATTTGGACATGAAAACAAAGGATATCATTAAAGATGCTTTAAAAGCTTTTGATGGAACATTGATTTTAGTTTCACACGACCGTGATTTCTTGGATGGATTGGCAACTAAAGTATTTGAATTTGGCAACAAACGTGTCAAAGAACATTTTGAAGATGTAAAAGGATTTTTAGCGAAGAAGAAAATGGATTCTTTGAAAGAAATCGAACATAAAAACTAATTACATTTCAATTCAATAGTTCTTAATTATTCTACCTTTCCATTGAACAGTTTTATAATTAGATAATGTGACTATTAAAATGCTGTAAAATGGGAAAATCAATGCGTAAAAAGGAAGTAAAATTAATGTCGCCAACCTTCCTTGTAGTTGAAAAAATTGCCAAAAAAATAGTGTATCAACAAAAAGTTTGAGAAAAATCACAGTGAAAAACTCAATCCAATTCGCATGTATTCCATAATATACTATTCCGACAAAAAAAAGACCCGTAAAAACCGCTTGCAATGCAACTAGAATCGAAGCGTCTTTATCTTTCACTGCTCCTGTTTTTGAAAACCAGCGCAAGCGTTGTTGAAGGTATTCATTGATGGATTGAGGTGTTTCTGTGCATACAGCATGTTTCATGGATGATGCCAATATTACATTTGCACCAGCTTTTTTGAAGTCATTTAATAAAAAAACATCATCTCCACTATTGATGTGTGCATGTTTTTCAATTGAATCTACTTTGTGAAAAGTTGTCGCTTTGAAAATTAAATTTGCCCCACTAGCTACAATAGGCGACTTTAATCCTGCGATTCCTTGGTTCAATGCATTGATTAACAAAACATCTAATTCGAAAAATCGTTGAAAAAATGAATTAGCTTTTAAAATTACTGGTAAAATTACCATGTCAACTTTTGGTAAATCTTCTAACATTTGAAAATAATCCGAAGCAAACACGATATCTGCATCCATCGTTAAATAATAAGATGAAGGAAAAGCTGCTATCCCAAAACGAATGGCTTGTTTTTTACCGTTTAAATCATCTGGCATACTAAGCACATTAAAATTTAAAAAACTGGCATTTTGAGCGATAATTTGTATTGAATCATCTGTTGAATGATCATTTATGAATACAATGTTTGCAGGGAATTTTGTTGAGGTGTTTAAACAAGTTAGCAGTTGTTCTATTCGTTTAGCTTCATTTCTAAATGGAATCAAAACAGTGATGTCAGATAGCATTAATTTTTCTGGGAATTCAGCTAAACTGAGTTCATTCTTGTTTTGTTTCAAAACACCTATAACTCTAATTATCAGCAAATAAATCACATAAAATAACGTGCAGATTGTGGTTGTCATTTATTTCTTTTTTGCAATGAAGATAGCAAAAATTGTTGGTATGAATAAATTTAAAATCCAAACAGAAAATGATGCGATTAAAATTGATGGTTGCTGGTAACCTGCAAATGTCAATGCCCATAAAGAGATCGATTCACGTATTGCTAATTTACCTAGAAATAATGACGGAGAAATTGTCACCCACAAATATACTTGCCAAATCCAAAAAATCAATTCTAAAGAGAATGGAAGACCAAAAGCGAGTAATAACAATGCAAATTGAATAACAAATATGCTATAGCGGAGCAAACTAAAATAAATTATTTTCCACCGAAAACTTTGTTGTGTTTTTAATCGATGGAAAATTGGGAACGTTCTTTTTTTCTTGACAAAAAAACTAGCTACTTTCTCAAAATAAAAATACAATCCAATAAAAAATAAAAGCGCACTTATAACTACCACTAAAATAGGAACAATTGGCCAATTCAAAGGGGTCTTCATCAAAATCAAAATGCTTAGCACTCCAAACAATAAGCTCATTAAAAATTGTCCGTAATTAGAAATTAAGGTTGATAAAATCAAGTCAACCCGATATTTGCGCTCGAAGTAATAAATTCTACCTAGAAAATTACCTTGCATATTCGGCGTCAACATTCCTGTAACAATTCCAGAGCAAAACGCTTGAAAAGCAATTGTTGGTGAAGTTGAAACTAAAGAAAACCGAAGTGTTTCTTTCCATTTCAGCCATTCAAAAAACCAATTTACCGGAACTAAAAGTACTGCAAAAATAAGTGCAATGGGTTGATTAAGCTGGATAGTTTGAAGGTTCCAATCGACTTTATTAAGTGATTGGACCAAAAAATAAATAAGCACAAGAAATGTGATGATTTTAAAAAAAACGATTAATATCCTCTTATTTTTTATAGCTTTAACCAATGAATTTATTTTGAATGGTTGAAGATAAGATAATTCTCGGAATTGACCCAGGTACAACGGTCTTAGGTTATGGATTAATTCACATTAAGAAGAACAAACTTGAAATGTTGAACTTTGGAGTAATTCAATTGAGCAAACTACCTACACATCCAGATAAGTTAAAGCGAATTTTCGACCGATTGGATGGAATCATCAAAGAATTCAAGCCAGATGAAATGGCAATTGAAGCACCTTTTTTCGGGAAAAACGTTCAATCAATGCTTAAACTTGGTCGTGCGCAAGGAGTAGCAATTGCTGCAAGTCTAAGTCACAACGTTCCATTTGAAGAATATTCGCCAAGAAGGATTAAACAAGCAATAACAGGGAATGGAAATGCGTCGAAAGAACAAGTAGCTTTGATGCTTCAGAAATTATTAAATTTCAATGAAATGCCAAAATACTTGGATGCAACAGATGGTTTAGCCGTTGCTGTTTGTCATCATTTCTCAAAAGGAATTGGAGAACACAACAAATCAAAAACGGGAAATTGGGAGGCCTTTTTAAAATCAAATCCAGATAGAAAACTTCGCTAATTCAACTATGACAACACAAAAAAATAAAAACATTCTTTCAAAAAGAGATTTCGCAAAACGAATGTTTCGCTATTTTATTTTCGCTTCAATTCTAATACTCTTTTCTCTTGGAATTGGAGTTGTTGGTTACCATATTACTGCTGGTTTGGGCTGGATTGATAGTTTGTTGAACGCTTCTATGATTTTAACTGGAATGGGTCCAGTTGATCGATTAACCAATGATAGCGCAAAAGTATTTGCTTCGTTTTATTCGCTTTTTAGTGGGGTAGCATTTTTGAGTACAGTTGCAATCTTTTTCTCTCCAATCGCGCATCGTTTACTACATTTATTACATGTAGAAAACACTGTAGAAGAAGACGAGGAGAATTAATGCAACGATTTTTTCAATGCACTTTCTTCGACTTGAATACTATTGGCTGGAATAGTATGATTGTTACTAAATTTAGCTGCAGCAACATTCATTGAGTCTAATATCTGATTATTCAACGCAATCATTTCCTCTTGTCTTGAAGCATAATAATCAAAACTTTCTTCAAATTGTTTTCTTGTGAATCCATGTTTTTTCAAGATCAAATCTCCTGATTTTTTCATGGTTTCATTGTAAAAAGAGATGTGTGAATATTTCATTTGAAGATCTGCTTCAATGAGGTTCAAATCTATCAATAATCGAACCATCTTATCGGTAGAAATTAGGTCTGAAGGTTTTTTTGTGCCTAACATTGGATTGGTTGAACAAGCCGACATAAAAACTAACATTAAACCAACCAAATGTTTCATTTCGAAAAATTAAAGTTCAATCGTTGACCGCAAGTCCCTTCAATAATTTGACCATTATCGAAAACTAAATTACCACTTACAAACGTTTTTTCCACCGAATAATTAAACGTTACACCTTCAAATGGAGACCAACCACATTTGTAAAAAAGGCTTTCTTTTTGAACGGTATGTTGTTTTTTATCAACGACAACAAGATCTGCGAAATAACCTTCACGAATAAATCCTCTGTCTTTTATTTTAAACAAAATAGCAGGATGATGTGCCATTTTTTCAACGATTTTTTCAATTGAGATTTTACCTGCATTCATTTTTTCAAACATTGCAACAAGTGCATGTTGAACTAATGGTCCACCGGAAGGAGCATTGAAGTATGTTCCTGCTTTTTCTTCCAACGTATGCGGCGCATGATCAGTTGCAATAACATCAATTCTATTATCTAAAACAGCTTGAAAAATGGCTTCTCGATCACTTGCTTTTTTCACAGCAGGATTCCATTTAATGAAATTTCCTTTTTCAGCATAATCTTTATCCGAAAACCACAAATGATGCACACATGCTTCAGCAGTAATCATTTTTTGTTCCAAAGGAATATCATTTGAAAACAACGAAAGTTCTTTTTCAGTTGAAATATGTAAAATGTGTAATCGTGTATTGAATTTTTTTGCCAAACGAACGGCTAATGATGAAGAAAGGTAACACGCTTCTTCGCTTCTAATGATTGGGTGCAATTCTAATGGAACATTTTCTCCATAGATTGCTTTGTATTTTTCAATATTTGCTCTAATGGTTGCTTCATCTTCACAATGTGTTGCTATCAACATTGGTGGTACTCGTGCAAACAAATCTTCCAATGTTTTTTCACTATCCACCAACATATTTCCAGTTGAAGAACCCATGAAAATTTTCACTCCACAAACATTGTCACCATTCGTTTTTAATACTTCTTCGATATTATCATTGGAAGCACCCATGAAAAACGAATAATTAGCAATCGAAGAATGTGAAGCAATTTGATATTTATCCTCTAATAATTCTTGTGTCAATGCATTTGGAACGGTATTGGGCATCTCCATAAAAGAAGTGATCCCACCGGCAACCGCTGCACGAGATTCAGTTGCAATCGTAGCTTTATGAATTAACCCTGGTTCACGAAAATGTACTTGATCGTCAATACAGCCTGGAAGAAGGTACTTTCCTTCTAAATTAATTTCTACACAGTTGATTTCGGTTGAGATGGATGAGCTAATTTTAGTAATTCTTCCTTCTTGAATTAACAAATCAGCTACAACTTTTTTTCCTTCATTTACAATTGTAGCAGATTTCAATAAATAATTGACACTCATAATTTCATTTTTCTCATTTTCCAGACACCCCAAAAAGCTTCTTTGAAAATTCCTGCACTCATTTTAGAAACACCATACAAGCGATCAACGAATGTTATTGGTACTTCAGTTATTTTAAAACCATGTCTGATAGCAGCATATTTCATGCAAATTTGAAAAGCATACCCTTTAAAAGTAACTGCTTCCAAATTAATTGTTTCTAAAACTTTTCTTCGGTAACATTTAAATCCTGCTGTAGTATCTTTTATTGAAATCATCAAAATAATTCGAACATAAACACTTGCAAAATAAGACATTAAAATTCTTTTTAATGGCCAATTACTCACTTTTCCACCCTTGCAATAACGTGAACCAATACTCACGTCAGCACCTTTCAAACAAGCATCATATAAACGAATTAAATCATCAGGATTATGAGAAAAATCACAATCCATTTCAAAAATAAAATCATATTGATTTTTTATTGACCACTTAAAACCATGAATGTAAGCAGTACCTAAGCCTAATTTCCCTGTTCTGGATTCAAGATAAATTCTTCCAGGAAATTCTATTTGCAGTGCTTTTATTTGTTCAGCTGTGCCATCTGGTGAATTATCATCAACATACAATATATGGAAATCTTTATCCAACGACATAACTTTACGCGTCATGCGTTCTACATTTTCAATTTCATTATACGTTGGGATGATGATTACAGAATCTGACACACTTTATTAATTTATGATTGCTAAATTAAATAAAAAAAAATTAAAAATTTTATACAATTAGCAATTATTTAGTGCTTTCTCTGTTTTTGTATAATTCCACAATACAATCACTGATTAAATCTGATTCATAACCTTTCGATTGTAAAAACTTAGACAATTTGACTTTTTGATTCCACTCATTTTTTTCAGCCGATAACTCTCTTAATTTTTTTTCAGCTAAATAATTGAGTGAGGTCCAATATTCGTCCAAATCAATTTCTTTGATTGCTTTATCAATAGAATATTTGGAAATGAATTTTTGATTTAAATGATTCTTGATTTTAATTCTTCCCCAGCGTTTTATTCTAAATTTTCCTGATACATAGGCGGATGCGAATCGTTCTTCATTCAAAAAATTAGAGGAAATAAGGTCTGCTAACAATTGATCTCGTTGTTCCCAATCTATTCCCCATAAAATCATTTTTTGATTTAATTCAAACGAACAACGTTCTTGATAAGCACAAAGCGCTTCTAATTTCGCTTTTGCTTCTAAAAAGGAATATTTACACTCCGACTTCATGTCAGAGTGTAATTTCCTCGTTATTTTTATTTACAAATGAATATTGTAATAAGTGATTTGCTGTAACAGCACGAACCTGTACCCATTTTTTGTACTTAAAGAACCATTTTACTTGTCTAGAAATAAATCCTTTAGTAAAATAAGCTTCTAAATAAGGGTGAACTAATAAACTAACAGCAGCTTCTTTTCTGTCTGTTAACAAATAATTCAAGTTCGATTCAATTTCCTCAGCTAACAAAATACTTGCTTGTACTTCGCCTGTTCCGTTACATGTAGGACAAGCCTCAGATGTTTTAATATCTGTTTCAGGTCGAACACGTTGACGTGTAATTTCTATCACACCGAATTTTGAAGGAGGTAAAATATTGTGTTTAGCACGATCAGATTTCATAAATCCTTTCAATGTTTCAAACAAAATTTTATTGTTTTCACGTTCGTGCATATCTATAAAATCTACACAAACAATTCTACCCATGTCACGCAACTGCAATACACGAGCGATTTCTTCAGCTGCTTCAATGTTGGTCGCAAGCGCATTGCTTTCTTGTCCATCAGCGCCTTTACGGTTTCCACTGTTGACATCAATTACATGCATTGCTTCCGTATGTTCAATAATCAAATAGCCTCCATTTGACAATGGCACTTTCTTACCAAACAATGATTTGATCTGCTTATTAATTGCAAAACGCTCGAAAATGCTGATTTTTCCATCGTAAAATTTCAAAATCTTTTCTCTTCCTGGTGCAATACCAGCAACGTATTCTTTCATTTCACCAAACAATGTTTCATCATTGATGTGGATATTTGAAAAATCTGCATTTAATAAATCACGCAAAATAGAAGAAGTCTTACCGATTTCTCCTAATACTCTTTTTGGAGGTGTAGCAATTTTTAAATTTGCATACATTCCTCTCCACTTTTCCATTAAATCTTTAAGATCTTGGTCAAGTTGCTCAATCTTTTTATTCTCAGCGACTGTTCGAATGATCACCCCAAAATTCTTTGGTTTGATACTTTCCATCAAATCTTTTAGACGGTCTCTTTCGTCTTGTTCTTTGATTTTTTGAGATATTGAAATTTTATCTGAAAAAGGAACAAGTACTAAATATCGACCCGCTAATGTAATTTCAGCACTTAAACGTGGACCTTTACTAGAAATTGGTTCTTTGGCCACTTGTACTAAAATTGATTGAGAAGAAGAAATTATCTCATCAATCTTACCATCTTTTGGAATATCTTTTTCGCCTTTAAAATAAAGAAGATCGGCTACGTTTTGCTTACCATGTAACGTGTCTTTGGTAAACTTATTGAGCGAGCTAAATTGAGGACCTAAATCTAAATAATGCAAAAATGCATCTTTATCATAGCCAACATCAACAAAAGCAGCATTTAAACTAGGGACAACTTTACGAACTTTACCAAGATATATATCACCTACAGCAAAATCATTGTTTCCTTGCTCCTCATGCAATTCAATAAGCTTTCCGTCGCGTAACAAAGCAAGCCAGATGCCTTCTTTTCGGGCATCAACTACTAGTTCTAAACTCACGAAAGCCTTTTTTAAAAGTTAAAAAACAGAAAAACTTAGCAAGAAAGTCTTGCTAAGTTTATACTATCACGTAACAAATGTTACTTTTTCTTTTTATGACGATTTTTTCTTAATCTTTTCTTACGCTTGTGCGTAGCCATTTTATGTCTTTTTCTTTTTTTACCACTTGGCATAATTCTATATTTTATAAGTGTTAATTTCTATTTATATCGTTCAGTAAAATTTTAGAAATTCTGAACGGGTCTGCAAAGATAATAAATTCAACTGATTTTTTTTGAAAAATATTCAAAAACAAGTGATTATTTTACTTTTACTTTGTTTTTCACCTCGTCTACAAACGTTTTTGAAGGTTTGAAAGAAGGTATATTGTGAGCTGGGATAATTATTGTCGTGTTTTTTGAAATGTTACGACCTGTTTTTTCTGCTCTTTCTTTGACGATAAAGCTTCCGAAACCTCTTAAATACACATTTTGCCCGTTTGATAAAGAAGATTTAATTGAAGTCATAAATGCTTCAACAGCTTTTAACGCTTCTGTTCTCTCCAATCCTGTTACTTCTGCAATGTCTGCTACGATGTCTGCTTTTGTCATTTTTTTGTTATTTTGATATTATTATTTTGATTTTCAGACCGCAAAAGTACTTCGCAAAAAGATTATATTCCTACTTTCGTTCAAAAAATTTTAAAAAAAATTTAAAATGCTTGAATTTAGCCGTGTTTTGAGAGATTGGTATTCCGTTCAAAAACGTGATTTACCCTGGAGAAATACAGATGACCCTTATAAAATTTGGTTGTCGGAAATTATTTTGCAACAAACACGCGTTGACCAAGGCATTGCTTACTATTTTAAATTTATTGATAAATACCCAACCGTTCTTGCACTTGCAAATGCTGATGAAATGGAAGTGTTAAATTTGTGGCAAGGATTGGGCTACTATTCAAGAGCAAGAAATTTACATGCATCTGCAAAGTTAATCGCATCAAAATTAAACGGTGAATTCCCTCAAAATTACCAAGAAATCCTCCAGTTAAAAGGAGTTGGAAGCTACACTGCTGCAGCGATTGCTTCATTTGCTTACGGAGAGAAAATAGCGGTAGTGGATGGAAACGTTTACCGTGTTTTAAGTCGAATTTTCGGTATTGAAACTCCGATTGATTCAACAAATGGCAAGAAACAATTTGCTGAATTAGCGCAAGAATTAATTAGCGATGAACAACCCGGTATTCACAACCAAGCTATTATGGAATTTGGCGCATTGCAATGCGTACCTCAAAATCCTGACTGCGAGCAATGTGTTTTTAACTCAAAATGCTTTGCTTTTGAAAAAAAAACAATCAAAACACTCCCAGTAAAAAGCAAGAAAATTGCAGTGAAAAAACGTTTTTTTCACTACTTGATTTTCAAATGGGAGAACAAAATCATTCTTCAAAAAAGAAATTCAAATGACATCTGGGCACACCTGTATGAATTCCCTCTAATTGAAACATCTGAAAGTAATAAACCATTAATTTTTGCTGATTACAAGATGAAAGAACCTCGCTTTTCTTCAGAAATAGTTAAGCATATTTTATCGCACCAACACCTCTTTGTTCAGTTTCATGTGTTTGATTGTAAACCTCAAAAAACAGAACAAAATTGGCTAGAAATTGAACTGGACGAATTTGAAAATTATCCGATTCCAAGAGTGATTGATAGATTCTTACCACAACTTTTTAGCTAATTAATCCGTTAATTATTCCAAGTTTTTTCTATATTTGTGTAAATATTTAATGCAATGGCAGGAAGCGTAAACAAAGTAATTCTGATCGGTAATCTTGGTAAAGATCCTGAAGTTCGTCACCTTGAAAACGGTGCTGTTGTTGCTAATTTCTCTATTGCTACATCTGAAGTATACACGGAAAAATCAACTGGTGAACGAAAAGAAGTAACTGATTGGCACGACATTGTTGTTTGGAGAGGTTTGGCTGAAGTTGTTGAGAAATATGTTAAAAAAGGCTATAAAGTATATGTCGAAGGAAAATTGAAAAAACGATCTTGGCAAGATAAAGAAGGAAACACACGTTATACAACTGAAATCATTGCAGATGAACTTTCTATTCTTTCTAGACCTGAAGGTGGTGAAAAAGCAAACGAACAAAAACCGACATACGCTTCAGAAGGAACTCCTTCAATTCCGAAAAAAATAGATGAATTATTGTCTGATAATTCTGATGATTTACCATTCTAACTATGCAAACAATTGAACCTTCCCCCTATGCTGAAGTAATTTATGCCGGGTTTAACTTTTCTTCAACTATTATTAATTTCATCATATTAAGCATCTTACTATTGCTTTCTGCTTTTGCATCTAGTTCTGAGTCAGCTTATTTTTCACTTGGACCTAAAGAAAAAGAAAATTTAAAAAACGATGATTCAAAAGGTGCTCAAACAACACTTAAACTTTTAGAAAAACCAAAAGAATTACTAGCTACTTTATTGATATTGAACAACTTTGTAAACGTAGGGATTGTCATTTTATCTAGTTTTCTATTGGATGAATTTTTCCCTTTGAACGAAGGAAACAAAACCTTTCGATTTTTTATTGATGTCGTTTCTATTACATTTATGTTACTACTTATCGGTGAAGTAATCCCAAAGATATACGCTACTAAAAATTCAGAACAACTTGTTCGAAGATTTTCAATTCCAATTAATTCACTATCATATTTTCCACCGATTAAATTGTTGACAAATTTGCTCGTTTCTGGTACACGCTTGATACAACGATTCGCCAAAAACAGAGGTGTTAACATTACAACAGATGAATTAGAACAAGCTTTAGCGTTAACAAAAGAAGATAATTCATCGGAAGAAGAACACAAAATACTTGAAGGAATTGTCAAATTTGGCAATACTGAGGCTTGTCAAATTATGAGGCCAAGAATGGATGTTTTTTCCATCGATGAAACCTTAGCATTCGATCAAGTTTTAATTACAATATTAGAAGCAGGTTATTCTAGAATTCCTGTTTATGCTGAATCTTTTGACAACATTAAAGGCATACTTTACATCAAAGACCTATTACCTCATATCAATGAATCAGCAGATTTCAAGTGGTATGAATTACTTCGAAAACCCTTTTTTGTACCAGAAAACAAGAAAATTGATGACTTATTGAAAGAATTTCAAACAATGAAAATGCACATGGCAATTGTCGTTGACGAATACGGTGGCTCTTCTGGAGTTGTTACGCTAGAAGATATATTAGAAGAAATTGTTGGTGACATAACCGATGAATTTGACGATGATGAAATTGTTTATACTAAAATAGATGATCATACGTATTTATTTGAAGGAAAGACAACATTGGTCGATTTTTACAAAGTAATTGCAATTGACGGGAAAGAATTTGAACTTCAAAAAGGAGACGCTGAAACTTTAGGAGGTTTTATTATTGAAAAAGCAGGTCGAATTTTAATGAACAATGAATTTATTACCACAGAGAATATCAAATTAATTGTCGAATCTTCTGATAAAAGACGTATTAAAATGATAAAAGTAGTTTTACCTAATTAAGTCAAACATATGAAATTTTTACTTTTTATACTTTTACTAGGGCTATTTGCTTGTAGCAATGACGATTTGTTGATTCCAAAACCACCTACCTACTTGAGACTCAATTTACCTAAGCATTCATATTCTACTTACAAAGCAGCTTGTGGTTTTTCTTTTGAATCAGCAAAAATATTCAAGATAAAAGATGTATATGATCAACAAGGATTGAAAACATGTCATAAAGACATTGAGTTGGGACCTTTAAACGGTATTATCCATTTTTCTTTTATTGACATGAAAGAACCCTTAGCAACTTATGTGAATTTTGCCAACGATAAAGTAGATGAACACAAGGTGAAGGCAACTGCAATTGATGACATTACATTAATCAATAAGAAAAATAAAGTGTACGGCGTTTTGTTCGAATTACAAGGTGATGTTGCATCTCCATTTCAATTTTATTTGACGGACTCTATATCTAAATTTGTAAGTGGAGTCGTTTATTTTAATTGTAAACCAAACTTTGACTCCTTAAAACCAACTTTAGATTATTTGAAAAATG
>ERZ650308.1327-NODE-1327-length-12892-cov-14.733271_pt1 | contig 12892 bp, 16 predicted proteins | sample MGYA00376244_ERZ650308 | MGnify/ENA primary metagenome ERZ650308 (study PRJEB26733, sample SAMN07839295) | wastewater metagenome | biome: small river; feature: stream; material: water | place: USA: North Carolina | collected 2016-04-26 ...
AGTTGCGGAACACTTGGCGCAGCAGATTTGCCACGACCTTTGATAGCCACCGTCAACATGCACAGACAGGGCCTTGAACCTTGCACGGTCCCAACGCTTTGCGCTCACGCCGCCACCCTCCCCGGTTCCTCATACGCCACACGCAGGGCCTCCAGAGACGCCACCACAAGGGCCGTTTGCTTCTCACGTACCTTGATGCCAATCCGCTCCATGATGCCCCTCCACGCCATCGGGCGGTCTTCCTCAACGGTCGCCACCATGAAGGCTTCCAGGATGACGCGGGACAGGGGGTCGAGTTGGCTTAGGGCGCGGCTTACGTCCCGGCCTGCCCGGATCATGCGGTCGGTGACAAGCTCGGCGCACCCGCTTCCTCCATCCACGAACTCCCCGCGCTCGCCCTTGCCGTCGAGGCCCTTCCACGTCGCCCATGCGTTCGCGAGGTCATAGGCTGCGTCGTAGTGGTTCTGCGTGATGGTCCCGCGCTCCAGCAGCAGGCGAAAAACATTTGAGCGCCAGAGCGAGACAACCCGGCCCACCTTGTCCGTGGAGACGTTGGCGCCCTGTGCGATGGCGGCGGCTAGGTTAGCCTCCTGCTCGCGGCGTTCCAGGGCGGCTTGCAGCGCCTTGGCGGGGTCGTGTGGTTTGCGGCGTCCCATTACCCAGCCTCACGGAGAAGGGTTGCAGAGGTGGTGGGGTCGTAGCTGCTCAGGCAGAACCAAGTCATGCGGCATCTCCGAACATGGTGGGCTGGACCGCCTTAGGCGCGGGCTCGTAAAAGAGCCGGGGCTGGCGGTAGGCTTCCTCAATGCGGCGACAGGCAATGTCAAAATACTTCTGCTCGCGCTCAATACCAGTAAAACTCTTTCCTTCGGTAGCGCACGCCACACCTGTAGTTCCGCTACCCATAAACGGATCCAGCACAGAAACAACGTCTCTTGGCGCTTGCTGCATAGCCCACTGCATAACGGCAAGCGGCTTCTGTGTTGGATGGTATCGCTCTTCTGGTTGCGCTTTTCTGAACCCACTCCATAAGTGCCTTTTCAATCGCACGGCTTTTTCTAGGTTAGTCCATGCCAGCTCGGCATCTGCAAAATCCCCGCTTGATTCTTTGTCCCACACCAACACGCAGCTTGTTGGCGGCATGGCGTAGTAATTCCCGCCGAAAACAATCTGGTGCTCTGCCATTCCAAGAATACACCGCATCAATTCATCATCAATAGCGTTGGCGTCCCATTCTCCGCCGCCATATTCTTTTGTGTCAGTGCAGCCATTCCAGCGATCATTTGCCTTTCTGTAGCGCGATGCCGCTGCTTTCTGCCCTTCTCCTATTCCATACGGAGGATCTGTCAGTAGCAAGTCGTGCATTGGCAGCAAAGGCAAAACCTCTCGGCAGTCGCCAAGTATCAGCCTGCAATCTCCTATCTGTACTTCTTCAAATGCCATTCAAAAAAACCTCAAATCGTGTGCCGCCTAACCGGGCGCTCATGCGGACGCCTTCGGCGCCGCTTAGCTGTCTGGCTGTATGCCGTCTGGGGTTTCCCGCGCATGTCTCAAATCTCCACCCTGTCCCAACCAAACCTTGCCCCGCCCTGCTTCGGCCAGACGACGATCAGCGGAAACGGAAATTTCTCGGCACAGACTTTCAGCTTCACCCGTGCATCATCCTCAGCCCGAAACGACCCGTTCGCCGCCCGGGCCTTGACCTCATGCACTTCCAGCCGTCCATCTGGCAGCATCACAAGGAAGTCCGGGTAGTAGTGACAGTTCGGCGCGACTTTCAACCCGATACCCTCGAACCACCACGCATCCACTTCTCCGGCGATTTGAGACGCCTTCAGGTGCTCAGCGTAGGCTGATTCGGTTTTGTTCATTTCACCGGCTTTAAGGCGGCCTAGAACGCGATTCCGTGGCATTTGCCGTGCGTGGCTGCGGGTGAATGTCATAATTGCGCCCCGATATGCTCAAGCAGCGCCTGTTCCGCCGTTTTCAGCGCGAATGTTCCAGCCGTGCACAAACTGAGATAGCAAAGCGACTTCCAAGTTTCCGGCGTGGCGTCCAGTATTTTCCGCAGCGCCCGGCGGCGGTATTCGTTCGGATTGACAATCCGGCCTTTGTGCTTGATTTCGTCGCGGATGTACCAGAGCGCCTTTTGCAGGTCTTGAGCCGGTGCGCCTTTATCCCTGTGCCGGAAAATGTACTTGAACGCATTGCCGCGATTGAACGACAGATGGCGCGTGACCTGGATGCATTCGATTCCCGAAGGATGTCCGCAGTAGTGGGCTGGGCTGTTTACTGCGTCGGTCATGATTGCGGCACTCCCCAATGATGTTTTTTAACCTGGTTCGTGACGTACAGCTCAAGCGCATCTGCTTTGCTGATTCCGTTGCGTTGCGCGTACTGGATGACCGTGTTGTTGCAAAGTCCGTATTTGCGACAGTGAGCCAGCATGGAAGCCGTGACGCCACGGAACTCGAAATCCTTGACCTTCGGCTTGCTGATGCCGTTGCGCTCAAACATACGGATAGCAGCCTGATGCGTCATGTTCGCCATCAGTCCGATGGTTTCCCACTTTCCGCCAGATTGCTCAATCAGTTCGGCCAGCACTTGCGGAACAGGCTTACCCGTCCGCGCTGATTCGCGTTGTTCCCATGATCTCATGGCTAAATCCCCGTTGTTTTATTGTCCGCTCAGCATTGCGCCTGCGTTATTCACCGTCAACCACTTTCCCTGTAATCCTCTCGAAAATAACCCGGCTGACGTATTCCGCGAATCCGACCGGGTCAGTCTTGGCCCGTTCGCGCATACCCTGCGCCGTCTTTTCGGACAGCGCAGGGCAGTAGTGGCCCTGTTCGAGCTGGCAGAGTCGGCAGGTGACCAGGTGGCGGTGGAGTTTATTTTTCATCAGCAAAGCCTATCATTGCTGCGGAAGTATCGCAATTGCAATATAACCATAATACCCACACAAAAAATGGGGGGTACGTGGGTATGGCTTTTCTATAAAGAGGGTAAAAAGGAAAATAGTACTATGCGCGCGGGGGTATTATAGAAAAGTGGTGCTCACCCGTACCCTCGTACCCTACCTAGACCGCTTTTTTATGTGATTTTCGGACAAATTGTCAACGCCTTGTAAGATCATGTAAACGGATTGTAATTTCCTTCAGGGTATGCAACATACCCCCACCAGTATGCTGTGATCAAAATTTATACAGCCGTACCCTACCCGTACCCTACTTGACATTTAACAGCATTAGTGCATTTAGCAAAAACCTGTATCATAAAAACTGATTATTTTTAGCGTGAAAACCGTGGTACGCTGTAAAAGCGGATAGGGTAGCTCCCGAAAAGCGGCCGTTCACCGCCTGCCGCACCAATAAAATGAACGCAAAACGCGAACAGGTTTTGACTATGTTTCCATCTGAATTGACTTCGCGCCAGCAGTGGCTTGTCTGGCGTTTCGAGAAAAAAGACGGTGATAAAAAGCCGCGCAAAGTCCCCTACTATGTGAACGGATCGAAGCGATTTGGCAAGCAGGGCGACGCCGAAGACCGCGCCAAACTCGCCTCATACGACGACGCAAAAGCCGCCGCTGAATACGGTTTTGACGGCCTGGGGTTCGCCTTCCTGCCGGGCGACGGATTAATCGGAATAGACATCGACTCCAACGCCGACACCGAGCTTGCCCACAAAATTATTGCCGGGTGCAACAGCTACGCAGAGACATCCCCGAGCGGCAACGGCTGGCACATATTCGTAAAAGGCGAAACCAAGACATTCAAGTCCAATGATGTAGGCATCGAGGTGTTTTGCGGAAGTCAGTTTTTTACAATGACCGGCAAAAAGCTAGATGATGCGCCCAGCGATATTATCGCCATCAGCGACAAGCTGCTGAACCGGCTGCGCGACATTGTCAAGCCGCCAAACCGCCCTGTTACGCCCATCAGCAGCATACCAACCGGGACGGCCAAGATTGAAAGCGCATTGGCTTACATCAGCCCGGACATCGGGTATCACGACTGGATTAAGATCGGCATGGCCATCCATGCCGAACTCGGGCCATCCGGTTTTAGCGTGTGGGATTACTGGTCAAGCCGTGGCAGCGCGTACAGTCACAAGGCGATGGCGGGTCACTGGCAATCGTTTGCCGGGACATCCGTCACCATTGCCACCGTGTTCAGGATGGCGATTGATAACGGCTGGAATCCGCCAAGAGACGCGACATACAAGCCGCGCCAAGACGCACCACAAGCAGCAGCCAAGTCCGCGCCAGCATCCATAGACATGGCGTCGCCATTGGTTGATGTCACGGATCAGGGCAAGCCGCTGGAAACCATCGAGAACCTGGCTGATGTCTGCCGCCGTCTTGGTATTTCCATCACGTACAACGTGATTACGAAATCCGTGGACATCGGTTTCCCGGATTCCTGCACCACCATCGACAACGAGCACAACGTCAATTTGGCTCACCTGAAGTCATGGTGCAAGCGGTTCCGCATGGCGACAGATGCGCTCCAGGAGTACGTGCTGGCCCTTGCTGACCGCAACACCATCAACCCGGTGGCGGACTGGATAAACAGCAAGCCGTGGGACGGGCAATGCCGCCTCAACGATTTTTATGAAACTGTCACCGAGATCAAGCCTTCACGATTGGCGGATGGGCGACGCCTGCGCGATGTTCTGATTTTTCGCTGGATGATGTCCGCCGTCGCCTTGGCCCTGACCGATACCCCGCTCGCGGCTCAAGGCGTGTTGACGTTCACCGGCAAGGGGAACGTCGGAAAAACGGAATGGTTTAAAAACCTCGTGCCGAAGGAAATGCGCCATCTCACGAAGGAAGGATTGACCCTGAATCCGGCAGACAAAGACAGCGTGGCCACCTGCATCGGCCACTGGCTGGTGGAGTTGGGCGAACTGGACGGCAGCTTTCGCAAGTCGGACATGGCCCACCTGAAGGCGTTTATCACACGCACGATGGATGATTTTCGCCGCCCGTATGCCCGCACGGATAGCCGCTACCCTCGCCGTACGGTTATGTTTGCGTCCGTGAACAGCCGGGAGTATCTGCAAGACCCGACCGGAAACCGGCGATTTTGGACGGTGGAAGTCGAGAGCATCAACGCCCGTCATGGCATGGACATGCAGCAGGTTTGGGCAGAAGTTGCTGAAATGTGGCGCATCGACCCGACCGGCTTTTTTTTGAGGCAGGAGGAGATGGACGCCCTCAACGCGCACAACGAAGACTTCATGTCGTTAATGCCGGTGCACGATCGGATCGACGACAGCTATGAATGGGGTATGCCGCGAGAGCGGTGGGACAACATGATGAGCGCCACGCAAATCAGCGAGTTTGCAGGCATTGAGCGCCCCGGCCAGCGCGAGGTAAACGAAGCCGCCGCCTACGTGCAGACGCGCTACAGCGTCGAAGTGAAGAAGTTCGGCAAGCAACGGCTGAAGCGTTGGGCCATGCCACCATTGACGATGGAAGCCGAGCAACGGAGAGCGAAACGATGATAACGCTCCGAGACTACCAGCAGAACGCGGTCAACGAGATACGGCAGGCATACCGACGCGGCAAGCGGTCGCCCTTGCTTGTACTGCCTACAGGAGGCGGCAAGACTACCATTTTTGCCTACATCACGACCGAGGCCGCGAAAAAAGGCAATTCCGTTTTCCTGCTGTGCCACCGCGCCGAGCTGGTAAAGCAAATAAGCCTGACGCTTGCCGCCTTTGGGCAGGAACATCAGGTCATAGCACCTGCCGCCATCGTCAATCAAGTACGGACAGCGCACTTTGCGGCGCATGGCCGGTCATTGATTCAAGCCAGCCCTGTTTATGTTGCCAGCGTACAAACGCTTATAAATAAAATTGATGGATTACACCACAAACCATCATTGATAGTTATAGATGAGGCGCACCACCTGACCCGAGAGAGCACATGGGGCCGCATCATTGCCGCATACCCTGACGCCCGGTTATTACCCGTCACCGCCACCCCGTGCCGGTTAGATGGCAAAGGACTGGGCATTGCTCACGCCGGGTATGCGGACGACATCATCATCGGTCAAACCATGTCGGCCCTGATTGAGTCCGGCCACCTGTGCGATTACCGCGCATATTGCCCGCCGTCTGTGCTCGACCTGTCATCCGTCAAAACTACAGCGGGCGACTACAACAAGGGACAGCTTGCCGAGGCGATGGACAAGCCGACGATAACCGGCGATGCCGTGAAACACTATCATCGGTTGTTATCCGGTAAACGTGCGGTCGTGTTCTGCGTGTCCGTCGCCCATGCCGAGCATGTCGCGGAATCGTTTACGCTAACCGGTGTCCGCGCTGAATCGCTGGACGGCACATTGTCACCAGATGAGCGGGCCGCACGTATCAAGCGGTTTACCGATGGCATCACGCTGGTGCTGACCAGTTGCGATGTCATCAGCGAGGGATTCGATTTGCCCGCGATTGAGGCTGCAATATTGCTACGCCCAACAAAATCCCTATCCCTGTATTTGCAGCAGGTGGGGCGCGCCCTGCGTCCGTTTCCGGGCAAGAAGGAAGCCGTTATCCTCGACCATGTAGGCGCATTGTCCCGTCATGGGTTGCCAGATGCTGACCGGGAATGGACGCTGGACGGTGCAAAAAAACGCGGCAGAAAATCCGGAACCGATGAGCCGGATGTCAATATTAAGACCTGCCCCGCCTGTTACCATGTCTTTGAATCCAAGCTCCCCGCCTGCCCCGCCTGTGGGCTTGCAGTGAAGCCGCAGGGGCGAGCTATTGAGGAGGTGGATGGGCAGCTCCAGGAGATCGACAAAGACGCCATGAGGAAGCAGAAGAAGCAGGAGGAGCGCAAATGTACCGACCTTGAATCACTGACCGCTTTGGGTCGCAGTCGCGGCTACAAATACCCGGCGCAATGGGCCGCCCGAATGATTGAAATCCGGAGGAACTATGCGAAACGCTGAAACCAACATCCAGAACCGAATCATGCTTGAACTGTCCGCCGCTGGATGGATGGTATGGCGCAACAATACCGGCAAGTTTCGGGCGATGAATGACCCGGCGCGGATTGTAACAGTGGGGCAGGTGGGAAGCCCCGATATTTTGGCAGTTCGCCCGACGGTCATCACGGCGGACATGGTAGGACAGACGATAGGGGTATGCGTGGGGATTGAGGTCAAAACGGCGACCGGTAAACAGTCGCCTGGACAAAAGCAATGGCAAGAGGTTTTTGAGCGCCACGGCGGGGTGTATCAGTTACGCCGTGAATAGCATCCAGCAAAACCCTACCACCGGCCAAAGTATCCACAGACCGTATGCCACAAAAAGCCGCGCTTGACCGGGCATTTTGTCGCGGGCAGTTCGGTGTGTTTTATTGTGAGCATGTCGTTCTCCTGAATTGATGTTGTGGCGGCTGGTTCGCCAGCAGGCCAGGTTCTCAAGACGGGCAGAGGATGAGTCAAACGGGTTGCCCCGACTCGCCACAACGACTCATAGCACTGCGACCGGGTACCCCCAATCCGAACAATGCCATGATCGTTGTAGTCCCCGGGTGGTGCGGATGCTAAGCAGAGCCGTCCGGGGTGTGGTTGTATTTTACGCCGCGTCATCCTCAAAATCGAACAGTTTCGGACTGTTGACCTTCTGTTCCATGCTCTTCAGGTAGTAAGCGGAATCCATGAAATAGCCCGGATTCAGCTCGCTTCCCTGCCCACGGCGGCCCATCTCCAGCGCGCAATAAGGAACGGTTCCCAGCCCGCAAAACGGGTCATAAACCAACTCGTCTTTGTTGCTGTAACGCTCAATCAGGCGCTTGACGATATCTGTCTGAAGCGGGCAGACATGTTGCTCAACAGCCCGGCGAGACTGGTCAGAATTGAGCGTCAACATCCGGTTGATATCGTGCCAAACGTCCGGATGATGCGAGCCTGGAGCAAGCGACATGAACGTGGACGGGAGAGCGCCGCGAAGCTCCAAGTCTTCGCCCAGCTTGATATGATGCTCGTAGTCGTACACGTTTTGCAGGCTGTACTTTGTGAACATGCTGGCCAACTTATCAGGCCCGTAACCCGCCATTTCTTCGGCCGTAATCATCCGGTTGCCGCTGCTGCGCCAGAACGCATGAGCATCAACCTGCCAGTGTGCGCGGGTGTATTCCTGCTTTGACTTCTTGACCGGCTCGTCAGCATAGCCGCGTGTGCGGTCAGTCTGCGGCTTGCGGAACAGGATGATGTATTCCGGCGAGCCTACGCCCATCTTCGTGCCGTCCTTGCACTGCTCCGACCACCCGAGCCGGTACGTCTGGTTATTCTCGCGCACCACGTCCGTAATAACGGTAATCATACCCATATAGTCGAAACCATGCTTGAGGCCGTGGAAGGTCGCCTCGCAGTGGAACGGGGAAACAGTCGGCGCACCGGCCCCGGTCACATTGCCGAACATGATGCGGTCTTTGACGTGACAGGCGTAGATGCGACCCGGCTTGAGGATGCGTAACAGTTCCGGCGTCAGGAAATCCATCTGCTTCCAGAAATGATCGTTGTTTTCCGTGTGACCGAAGTCGTTGTAGCTTGGGGTGTATTCGTAGTGGTTCGCGAACGGGATAGAGGTCACGATCAGGTCAACGTGATTTTCCGGCTGGCGACGCGCCTCAATGACGCAATCATTGTTAGCCACAGTCCAGCCCTGGCCGGATACCTCGATGCGGTCAACGCCGATAGATCGGGTCAGTTCTTCTGCCATCTGGATATGATTCAGGCCGTAATTGCGGATGATGTCGGTCATGTTTTCCACCATGTGATTGTGTTGTGCCCATTTCTCGTTCAGGACTTTAAGCACGTCGCGCTCGGCTTCGGTGTAGATGATATGGATCTCGCACTGATGGCCCTGTAAAAATCGGTATATCCGGTGGATGGCTTGGATGAAGTCGTTGAACTTGTACCCGATGCCGGTAAAGATCATCTTGTGGCAATGTCGCTGGAAGTTGCAGCCGGAACCGGCCAGCACCGGCTTGGTTGACAGGATGCGGAAATCCCCGTCACTAAACCCGATAATGCGCTTTTCCCGCTCATCCAGGTCCTGCGAACCCCATACGCCAACCGAATCTGGCAGCGCCTTCTGAATCGCGGCGCGCTCGGTTTCCAGGTCATGCCAGATGATGAAGTGATCGTCCGGCGACGCGTTGACGATCTCGACCGCCTTGGCCACCCGAGCCTCCAGGCTGTCGCGCTTTTCCGCCGCTGCCGATGACAGGCCCATGGCGGTATCACGGAACAAGAAGCCTTGCCCGTCACGGTCGCTGCCAGCGCCTGCATGGTCTGTCGGCAACTCGTGATAGATGACGTTCAGTGGTGGAAGGTCGTAGCCGGTGTCGTCATATTTCAGGTCGGACGGCTTGCTGATGAATACGGCCCATGAACTCATCCACAGCCAGAACTCGCGCTCTTTGTGCGGGTAGAGTGTCAGGTTATTGGCCTTTGTCGAATCGCGCTTAAAGAACCGCGTGAGCGCCTGCCCGGTATCCATGATGCCCAGGAATCCGGCGTAGTGAATCAGTTCCTTGAAGCGGTTTGGCGATGGTGTAGCAGTGGCCACAAAACGATATTTAACCGTCTTGAACACCTGCAAAAACGTCTGATACGTATCGCTGCCGAACGAGCGTAAGACGGACGCCTCATCAAGCGAGACAGCCGCAAAGATATTCACGTCCAACTTGCCGTCCCGGACTGATTCATAGTTCGTCAGGTAAAAGTCGCAATCCGGCGTCATCTCGGATTCGCGGCGAATGAACTCGAACCGGACGCCAAGCATTTGCGCATCGCGTCGGAATTCTTGACGGACGCCAAGCGGGCAAATGACAAGCACTTTTCCACCTGCGCGGGCGTGAATCAGGCGCAGAGTCTCAATCTGCATGACCGACTTGCCCAAGCCAAACGCGGCGAAAATAGCCCGGCATCCACCGCGCACTGCCCACTTGACGATGTCGCGCTGATGCGGCTTGAGGATTGGCGAAATGTCCGCGTCATCCACCTCGAAGCCGTTAAACTTGGCCATGGCAATCTTGCCGCGCACAAAGTTCAGGTAATCCGTGTTTTCCATAAAATCCCCCAAAAATTAACCAATGCCGCCAATTTCAGCGGACAAATGCAGATTACAGGTGAGCGGAAATAATTGCAAGCGCAATATTTTTATGGGGGGGGGGTTGGTGCGGAATGGTCGCCGGATGGTGCGGTCATTGCTGATCCCGTCCGGCGTGTTTGGTTGCCTGTTGACCGGACAGGCTCCTGTTTCCGGTTTGGCAACTAAAGCCGCTACTCCCGATCCACTGCTGCAATCCCCCGCAAATCACGGCGCACAATTTGGCGGTCGGGAAACGTCATTCCGCCAAATCTAGGGACAGCTCTCCGTTTCCGGCATATTTCCCAGCCCATCGGATTGCAACGATCAGCACCCTGCACCCGTTCGGGCCGTCTTGTGACGCCATCAGTCACAATGCTGATTCCGGATTTTCACCGGCAGGGTGCTGATCGTTGGGCTGCTTACGCCAGCCACTCGCATCTGATCGACCCGGCGATGATTCCGGAGAGTTTTCCCATTTCACCACGTGTCTATTGCATTTCATCCCCTGTCCTAACGCCCGCCGATTGCAGTCAGCTAAAACGCCAGACCCTCACCCTTGAGCCGATGCAGTGCCGGTTCCTTGAAACGCTTTACGACGCCGGAAGATGCGCTTGTATTCTTTCTCAATCGCATCACCCAAATCTTTCGACATCTTTACGCCGCGAGTTCCGCCAGCCAATGCGCTGACATGGCCCTGAGTGCAGCCGATTTTTTCACCCAACTCTGTCTGAGTCATCCCGGATTCATCCAGGATTGCGTTGATAATTTTCCTGTAATCCATCGTCTCGCCCTCTGTATGGCCTTCACTATATATCGCCCGCAATAGTCGCGCAAGATTATTTTTAGCGTATGGGGTTGACGATAGTTATTGCGGGTGCAATACTCAATCCATCGAAACGAACTACAGCTAACAAGGGGAACGACATGAGCATTATCACAACGGTTGGTGAGTTTCAGGTGCTGGAAATGGCAGGCGGCTTCCGCGTCCACGGCTCCGGCCTGAGCCGCCACGCGCTGCATTGCAGCGTGGAGAACGCCACCCTGCCGACGCTGGCGGGCGCAATCGCACTTGCGTCCTGCGCAAGCGTCAACGAAACGCGCATGACGGAAGGCGCGTACCGGTCACGTCTCGCCCGCTGCATCCACCGCCATGGCGGGAAGGTGGCGATGGGCTTTTACGACATCACGCCAGTGGTGGCAGCATGAGCCAGCCCATCCACACTTACATCGAACTGTCCGGCGTCAAGCTGGAGGTTATCGGCACGTATTATCCGGGCGAGGATGCCAGCATTGATTGCCCCGGAGAAGACCAATCCATCGAAATTGACGCCATCCTCACGCCGAAAGGCGACGACATCGGTGCAATTGTCGCATATTTCGAGAGCCTGCAAGAGCACGTCGAGCAGGCCGCGATGGAGTCTCACATTGGCCGTAAGGAATTGCAGCGCGAAGAAGCCGCCATCCTGCGCCGCGAAATGGCCCAGGAGGCAGCATGAAAACCTCCGACCTTATCGCCGTCGTCATCGCGCCGGCCGTCACAGCGTTTGTCATCGTCGCCGCGTGGTCGCTGCTGGGCGGCCTGGTGACGTACTTGATCGCCCTGCTCATGGGCGGAACCCTGATCTATGTATGGAGCGGCAATAATGAGCAAGTATAACGCCAGCCGCGAAATGACACGCAGCCTGACTGAAGTCATGCCGCCCGAGATTGCAGGCGAACATCCGGCAATCGACAGCCTGCGCTCTGTCGCAAACATGGCCCGGACTACAGCCTGTTTGCTGGACGATTCGCGCATCTATAGCGAACTGCCGGACGAACAGGAATACGCGCAATTTCTCGCAACAGTCGCATACGATGCGGCAAAACTGATGCTCTCGGCTGCGGAAGATGCGCTGCGGGCGATGACTGACAACAAGGGGATGAAAAGTGAATAACGCCGAATACCACGCCGACACCAGCGCCATCAGCGCGTCCGGCCTAAAACTGTTTATGCGCAGTCCTGCGCACTACTACGCCGCATACCTTGACCCTAACCGCATTGAGCGCCAGCCGACTGCCGCTATGAAACTCGGAACGGCCACGCATTGCGCCATCCTGGAGCCAACCGAGTTTAGCAAGCGCTACATGCTGCGCCCTGACCACATCAACGCCCGCACCAATGACGGCAAGGCAGAACTTGCGGCCATTGCGGCATCCGGCATCGAAATCCTGACGCCGGACGACTACACGCAAATCATGCGCATGGCTGAATCATTCCGCCGCCATCCGGTCACGCGAGATCTGTTCGGCCAGATGTACCAGGCCGAGCAAACATTCTATGCCGACATCAACGGCGTCCGCTGCAAATGCCGCCCTGATTTCCTGACTGACGGCTTCATGATGGATGTAAAGACCTGCCGCGACGCCAGCGCGGACGGATTTGGAAAGCAGGCATGGAATCTTGGCTACCACATCCAGGAGGCTTTTTACCGCCTCGTGAAGCCAACCGGACGCTTTCTGTTCGGCGCTGTCGAATCCGAATACCCGCATCTCGTGCAGTATCACGAGTCGCCTGATGAATTGATCGAGTACGCCGAAAACCTGATTGATGAGGCGCTGGCCAGTTATGCGAACTGCCTGAAGCATAACGTCTGGCCGGGCTATAGCAGCGTGATTGAACCACTCCAAGTGCCGGGATATGCCCAGCGCGCCATCGAAGGCTTTGACGGGGAAATAGAGGTGAGCTATGTCTGATGTATCCAATTTGCGGGACACGATTGTCCCGAAAAGTAACCAGCTG
>ERZ650308.1328-NODE-1328-length-12890-cov-4.824309_pt1 | contig 12890 bp, 11 predicted proteins | sample MGYA00376244_ERZ650308 | MGnify/ENA primary metagenome ERZ650308 (study PRJEB26733, sample SAMN07839295) | wastewater metagenome | biome: small river; feature: stream; material: water | place: USA: North Carolina | collected 2016-04-26 ...
GAGTTTGCTGAAGCTTCTGCAGCATCTGCCTGCAATGGCCCATAACCCATGAGCACCACTACGGCACGATTATCTTTACGCTCTTTAAAAGTTTTTATAATTAAATCAACACCTCTACCGGAAACCAAGCCGCCTTGATAAAGAAAGATAAGCTGATCTTTTCCAATAGGGAATTGTTTGCGGAACTTATCAGTTCTTCTAATATCATATTTAGCAGGGACATTCAGAATCACAACAGGACGTTTTATTCTATATTCGTCCACATACCAATCAGCGATACTCTCACTTACAACAATTGTTAGATCAGCGTGATGAATTAGAACTCTCTCCAGTAATTTATTAAGAAACTTTCTAAATCCAGCAACGCCTTCAACTTCAGTTTCCAACTCATGGGCATCATAAATCAACTTAGCTCCATACATATGCTTTAAAACAACACCGAGTAGCAAACTAGCTAACGCATGAACATTAATTATATTTATTTTTTTGCAGCGATAATAGAAAAAAATCCTAACTGAAAACTCAAAATATTTGAACAACTGCACGGCAAAAGATTTTGCCCAATGCCGCGTTATTAGATTAAATCGATGCAAATTTATATCATCCTCAATACCCTCATCAACAGACAAGCCTTCACCCCACAAAGATGCAATATAAACTTTATCCACAATATCCGTTTTCACAAGGGATCGCACCTCTTTTAAAATACGACTCTCATTACGAAAGTCAGTTAAAGAGATATGTAGATTATTTGATGCCATTTACCGAATCAATGGATATTTAAATTTGAAATCATTAGAAAGCTAGTTCACGCCATCAGAATTATCACGTAACAGGAAATTATTCAATTAAAAAACCTAGCGTACCATCTAGTGAAGTTTATCCATCTCCACAGACGCCATGAAAATTCAGCTTTCCCATCAAGCACAGCATCAAACTCTTCAAGTATCAATTTCTGGTTTAAAAATGGCACCGGAATATTAGTACAAAGCCACACCCTGACTGTAGATCTCATTTCCCTAAACCATTCAAGCTCTGGCGTTTCAAATCCAATTTTATCTTTTCTATCTAGCACATCATCCGGCACTATGCCTCGCATTGCAGCCCTGAACACATGCTTTGTCTCACCTTGCTGAGAAATTAGAAAGCTCTCTGGCAGGGATAATAAAAGATTAGACATATCAGGCGTCAAGAAAGGCACGCGGCTTTCAATGCTAAATCGCATTGAATTACGGTCTCCATGGCGCAGCAAACTCGCAACCCCTCGCTTGGACAGCGACAAGGCTAACTCATCGATCAAGCGTCTTCCTTTAGTTTGAGTTTCAGGGCGCGCCCTGCCTTTTCTCAAAACAACACCACATTCAATTAACGGATCAGGATTAATCCAACTGGGCACCGAAGGTTTGCCGTCTAATTTTCGCAGAAAATCATAAAAATGACCTTCAGTCATCTCGGACACTAAATACTTAACTCCCATCAAATGATTGCGCCCCGGCCATTTAGCCCAATTATTCAGAAAAAACCACGCGTCCGAAAATTCCCCTAGTTCCAACAAACTTCTTATTCTTTGTCCAGGATAACCGCTATAACCAGCGAGCATCTCATCTGCCCCTTGACCATCTAAAGTAACTGTAATTCCGGCATCACGCGCCAATTGATACACACGATATTGTGCATATATACTGGTGCTTCCGAAAGGTTCACCTTGAGCGTAGATCATGTCATCCAAATCACGCTCAAGATCTTTAGGGGTCAAACTGACTTTATGCGCTACAGCACCCACATGTCGATTCACACGATCGACCCAGTATTCTTCATTAACTACACTACCTTTGGCTATATAGCTAAAGGTATGAATAGGGATATCAGGCTCAACGTAGCGCATTGCGCAAACAACTGCAGATGAATCAACCCCACCAGATAAGGCGGCCCCAACAGGTACATCGCTGCGAAGATGCAGCTTAATATTATTAAGAAACTGAGCCCTTACCTGCTCGACCGCATCATCAAAACTCCAACCGACCTTTTCTTGAGTCTTCGGAGTCCACCATCGTTGTGGCTCCATTAGTTTCCTTGAATTAAGATCCATTTGGATCCAATGTCCCGGCATTAAATGTTGCACACCAGCAAAAAATGTTTCATTAGAGCTGTCGTAATCGCCATGAACCAAATAATCATAAGAGCGTTGCCAGTTCAATTCCGGCTTACTTGGCAGTAACTTAAGTAATGCGGGTAGCTCAGAGGCGAATACGAATTGCCCCTCCTTCTCGAAATAAAAAAGGGCTTAATACCAAAAGCATCTCGGACACATGTCAGTGTATTCGTAAATTTATCAAAAATGGCAAAAGCAAACATTCCCGTCAAGCGCTGCAGACAGGCTGAGCCCCAAACGGCCCAAGCAGTAAGCAAGACCTCAGTATCCGAGTCTGAGGCAAATCCACAACCCTGCTGTTTGAGCTCATCGCGCAACTCTGTATAGTTGTAAATCTCACCATTGAACACGATGGTAAAGCGCCCATCCTTACTACTCATAGGCTGATGCCCGCCAGAAGTTAGGTCAATAATAGACAAGCGTGCATGGCCAAAGTGAATAACCCCGTTAGCCACAGAATAGGAAGCGACCCCTTGCGAGTCTGGCCCTCGGTGCCTCATGGCATTCATACCGGCCTGAATTCGCTGATCTAGGCTATCATCATGCCGCAAATAAAATGACCCAAGTATTCCACACATGCTCTTATCAATCCATCAGTTTTCTATAAAGAACAATATAGTCCTATAAAAAATTTTAATACCAATTTCTCTTTTTTGAACGCAAGGCTATTTCGTAGTCTTTTTTAACTTCATTAGCTATTTGTAGTGGATCGTGCCAACGTTCAACATAACGCCGACTAATCTGGGCAATTTTGTAAAGCTCTATTCGAGGCATTTGAATCAGCTGGCGAAGTTCATCTTTTAAAGTCTCAACTGTTACCCGAATAAATGGTAAATCAGCCTTCATTTCTTTCGGAATAAACTTCAAATCTTCATCACGAATGTAAACCATCACAGGCTTACCCAAGGCCATGGCTTCCACAGCGAGCCCTCCATACCAGCCCGCGTGCAGCTGATCGATCAGCACATCAATTTGCTCGTATTTCATGCGTGCCTGAACGTTCGACAAGCCCTCGACCAAGACTAGCTCATACTTTTGACCTTCGGAAGCCAATTGATCTAAAGCCTCTAGTATTAGATCCGTTCCTTTAACCTTACGATGGCTTGGCGCATGTCCGATCCGCAATGGGCGGGCCTCCAGTTGATTGTAGACTGGACTCCATTCATCAAGTGAAATATGCGAATAAGGAACAAAACGTGCTGCTGAACCCAGTATGTGCATCAGATCGGGGTTCACTGCATACACATGCTCGCAATAACGCGTCATACAACGAATCATTCGACGCTTCAGAGCATCAGTTTCAGGTGTGTAATAGCCCTCGTCGACATATTGTGCAATTGAATGATGGAAATTTCTCAAACAAAAATCACCTTGACGCGCATCATCGCCCTGGTAGTGCACAAATAGAGGTTTGCCTAACACTCTGTATAATCCTATTTCAAAATAGAAAAGAGCATTCAAATATAAGCCGCCAATAAATCGCCTTACTTTAGACCAATATCCCTGCCCTGATATTCCAAATATTGGAACGGGACTAGCCCACGTAGCGCCCGCATTGAAATGAATGACATCGAACCGGATTGCAACTTGGATGATCGCTAGAAATCGTTTTAATTCCCGGAGCAACAAGCCATCTTTTTGGGTGCATATAGTTTTCGTGCTTTGATAATTAAAAACATTTTGTTGGAATATCCACGTTTCACTACTCACCCCCAACTTATTTAAATGCTCGCTCAGACCCCTAGAGTTACCACCAACAGACGTAGGAAGATGAACGACTCGATAAGCACAAGTCGAGTTACTCACAGCAAGTCCTTCAAGCCATCACTCAATCGGACCAATGGATTGTGAAGGCATTCACTCATCAGAGAAATATCACCCACAACATCTGAGGGTTGCCCAGCTAGTGATTCGAAATGGGCCGCTTTACCCACAAGCGATTCGATTTCGCTACAGAGTTCACGTAGAGACAAAATTTCAGGACCGGCCACGTTATAGATACCACTACTCTCGCTATCAAGCGCTGCCATAACGGCCGCGCATGCGTCACTCACATGAATTGGATTCAAGCGCAGACCGTTTTCACCTTGAATAGAGATAGGTCTACCCTCTTTGATGCTGTCGATCAGTCTCGGAATCAACATAGTCCGATTCTGGCCTTTCCCATAAATAAAGAAGAATCGTAGAACCATGACCTTCATGAATCTCGCATAGCTTGAAGCCAATGCTTCGCAACTGACTTTACTTCCCAAATAATAGCCAAGCGTATTTGGCTCAATTACTGGCGATGTTTCACGAAAGGTCTGAATGCCACCACTGTAAATACCGCCAGATGATGCATATACGAAACGTTCCACGCCGACTCGCCATGCGTAGTCAAGCAAACGCGCTGTAGAGGCTATATTGACTTGAAAAACCTCAAGGGCACGAGCAGGCACATCACGAAAGTGTGCCGATTGGGCCAGATGGACAATGGCACTGACCTTTTGCGGCAATGCCTCAGCATTCCAATCACTCACAAAATCAACAGGCAAATATTCGATCTCAGGCAGTGGATTCTTTGGCAAGGTATGAACCAATGCATAAACCTTGTACGTCAAAGCAAGGCGCAAAATCACACTTCGCCCCAATAGCCCATTGGCACCAGTCACCATTACGGCCTTTTTTTCCGTCATACATTACGCCCACGGACAGTAATGCCGTAAAAATCCACACACCGGTGTTCAATTTTTAGTCCGGCCTGATCAAACCAAGTTTCAACTTCCTGTAGCGTATGTCGAGTCGCCACCTGAGGGTGATACCAGTCGTAATTTACTAAGACGTTTTCTTCGTAAGAAACATCAGGATTCCAATAACACTTTGCAAAGAAGTGATAAAGCAGACGCTGCACATCGTACTCACCAGCCTCTATGCCGAGCACGTCCACCCGTGGAACCTTTACCTTAAGATTTGCCTCAACTAGCGCCCGTCCAAAATCAGTGATCTGTGCTGAATGGGCCATCGCCTCTTTGTAGGGCATGCCGGCAATTTGATCACGGACATAATCATCTACAAACTCACGAGCTGGTGCTTTTTCCTTGTACACATAAATCGCCAGCTCACCATTTGGGGATAGGAGTTCACGCAGATTATTAAAAGAACGTACAGGATCTGCCGTGTGGTGCAAAACCTCTTGACAATAAATAAAGTCAAACCGCCCCAAACTTGATAAATCAGTAGTCAAATCGCGTGTTTCAAAATGTGTTCGAGGTACATCTTTGAAATTCTCTCTAGCCACATCGGCTGCAACCAGATCGATACCAACGATCTCTGCTTCCTCTGGAGCCAAGGTGCGCAACAATGCGGTCACCCTTCCGTTGCCACAACCCGCATCGAGTATGCGCCTTCTATTAGATAAATGAGAAGAAAACTCATCAACACTTGAAAAGCCATTGCGCTCAAGAATCCAGCTTTGCGTATCCGAACCGGATCTCAGCGTTTCCCCATAAAAAGCTTGAACATTCTTTTCCCACTTGTCTCTAAAGCTCTGTGCCGTATTTCCTGTCATCAGGTACTCCAATCAAATAGAAATTGAACGTTTGATGTCAAACGTTTTTCGCCAAGGGATCATGCTTATACAAGCGACCACGACGATCAGCATAAGAATTACTCGCCCAATCAATGAGGTCGCTGGATGGTTCTCAAACGTCATACCGATCAGTAACAATCCAATCCCCCCCCACAGAGCTGAAAACAAAAGAAGCTTCGACCAAACCAAAGGCAAGGGGTGGAGCTTCTGGGTATAGTAAAGATACGCACCAGTCAAAAACGCATAGGAGAGCGAAGTTGCCAATGCAGCGCCCACCGCACCAACTAAAGGAATCAACGCCCAATTAAGGACAAAATTCAGTGCCGCGGCCACCCAGGATAAGCGAGCAAGAAGATATGTCTTTGCTTCTATCGAAATACCCACGGCAGTGACCTGCATAGTGGACTGCAAGATCAAACCCAGTGCCAATACAGACAAAACCAGCCCCGCATCATGGTATTCAACTGGCATCAACCAAGCGACGATTTCGGGGGCAAATAAAGCTATGCCGCCACCCAGCATAGTCATCCCGGACATCAGCGTCACCAATATATTGAAGTACAAGGTTCGGTAGGTCTCCGGATGATCAGTTCGGATTTTGATGGCGATGGGGCTCCAAGCCTGACTGAAAGCCATGGAAACAAACAGGATCACAGATGCAAAACGGTTGGCCACCGAATAAACACCAACCTCTTCGATACTCGACATACTCGCCAGCATCCAACGGTCCATGGAGCTAAAGAGCCAAAAGGCAAGACCGGCATAGATGAAGGGATGACCAAACTGCACCAACTTACGAACGATCGCCATGTCTACCCGCAAAGTAAGATCTGATCGCACCACATACAAAGCTAAGGGAATGGTCAGCACCATGACCACTGCTTGCGCCACCAGCAGACCATCCAACCCACCTGCAAACCAAACCACTGCTACCACGCCAGCAAATGCCGTCATGACGCGCGAGGCCATGGCAATACCTGCAAAATGCCACGGTGCCATGTGCAGTCGCGTCACATCCAGCAGGTATTGCACCAACTGCCCTGCAACCATCAGCACCAAGGCTGCGAGCAATCCGCTCCACCCCAATAAAGCAGACTCAGCATCTGACCAACGGGTGAAAAGCAGCATGGCAATGCCCCCAATAAATGCTGCCACAAGAGTAAAGAGCGCCAAAGTGGCCAGACCGGACGAAACCCAAACAGGCCGGGTGTGCAACTCGGTCTGTGCATCCCAATAAAAGCGTTGCAATGCATTGTTGAGACCACAGTTGGCCAGCATCCCAAGCAAAGCAGTCGCCGTAAGTAATAACTCAAGTGCACCAAACGCCTTTGGCGTGAGCGCGGCCGCGATCAATGGAAAGGTCCAAAATGCGATCAGCTTGAATACAAAGTCCGATCCGCCATAAATGACCGAATCACGAGCAAGTTGACGCAACACCATCAGTCAACGATCTGGTTATTCTTAAGTGGATGCTCAACGCGTGGAAGTCGACGAGGGTAATCGCCGAGCAAAGGATGATATAGATTAATCAATGATTCGCGCCGACCGTATGCTAGGTCAATTACGGCCTCGAACAAATAAACAGCTGAATCCAAACCATGGTATTTTTCTACGTATTGGCGCGATGCACGGCCTAGTTTTTCCCGAAGTTCAGGGCGGGTGATCAGTTTACGCAGGACATCGACGATATTTTCCGGTGTGGCCGAGACGATGGGGCATTCTGCAAAGAACGACCATCGTCGTAATGGAAGGATGTAGTCATCATCCTCCAGATTGGATATGACGGGTATACCACACGCCATTCCTTCCAAACCATTGAGGCCATGTCCTGTGGCGATTAGCTGCTCAACTAATATATCGACCTCTGATGAGAGTAGCGCACGAACCTGAGCGTTCTGGATCTTTTCCAGTAAAATCAGCTCTACCCGCAAGCCTTCTGATTGCAGTTGACGAACTGCCTCCAGTACAAATTCTGTCCCTTTAAATCCACGGTGATTCGGTGCATGACACACCCGAACTGGAGCTTCGGAGCCATCGGCTTTGGGGAGGCGCGATGAAGCAGCCCACTCACCCAAATCTAAGAAAAGCGTGGACGCCAGAACTGCATCCCAACGTCCAAAACCATCCATACCCATTGCACCCGGAATACAAACATCAGCATGTCGGCACCAGTAATCCAGTCGCAGTTGAGTTTCTTTTTGTCGGCGCGCCGCTTGTGGGTAAGACGCGAGAAGACCATGCATCAGTGAGGTAGAACGGATTCTTCGATACACAAAGGCATCACCTCCGTACGGAAGAAATACTACTTTCTTGCCCGCCAATCGGAACAAGGGTGCCTGTGCACGCCATACGAAGGGGATCGTGCCAATAAAAAAGCCATCCGCTGAGATGAAAAAAACGTCGTATACAAAAAGAGAATGTAGGAAAGCCAGCAGAGGCTTGAAGAGTCTTGGGCACCATGCCCATTCATCATCCAGCACTCGATCCCAATCGGCACGCTGGTTTATAGCGGCGTAAAAGGAATTAGTAAAGGTCTCCGAAAGGTAACCTGCGGCACGCATTGACCGAGACCAATGTCGATTATTGATCAGAGGTGTGCTTCCCCAAACCAATCGTGGCTTGCCACTTGGGGAGCGATAACCACGCGCGATTGCAGCAACAATAAAACCCACACCCAAAAAGAATGGGCTGACTGCAACAAACAGGCCGTTTAGAATAAATTTTCTGATTGACATACGTTTAAATTAATAGGCTCGAGTGGTCTTGCAAAAATAAAATTAAACAGTGCAAGTGCACTTACTTTGAATTGGTGTCAATCTAAAAATTAGACTTCAGAATACTCAGCTAATTAGGATGATTGGATAAAAATTTTCACTGCAATTTCGAAAAATGACTCTCAAGTAAATGCGTTATGACTCTACTTGCACAAAGAAACTTGTCATTGTCCTACGGCTCTCTGTGATAGCCGCCTCACGATTTTCGGCCAAGCTAACTACACAACCCAATCGATCCATACTGCTATTCATTCCGGAGCTTATGTCACCCGGCTTCTTCCAAAGCTCAACCATGGTTCCGACTCCAGTCTCCAGGATTCCAATACTCTTGATCGTCCCTGAAAGATTTGTCACTGGAAAAGAATAAACGGCTCCTTTTGTACCAATCCCATGTGACAGTATCTTTCGTACGTCATCAACTCTTCTCAAGTAGAGGCAGGCTATCAGTTCTGGGTAATTGATTCCTGAAACGTGAGAGACAATCGGATGAAAGGTGTGCCCGCCACCAGCTCTTCCGCCGACCTCGACAAGATAAGGAATGCCATCAGGCGTAGTAATCACCTCAAAATGCGCCACACCAGAAACAAGGCCTAGGACCTGGGACGCGTTAAAGCACAATTCACGAATTCGATCAATGTTCACGTCCGACAATTCACCAGGATAGACAATCTCGGTAGCGACTTGACTTTTAGACTCCGCTTTTTCCTTCGTCGAGATTGCTAGCAATGTCGCTTGTCCATCCACTACGATAAGCTCAAGCGATGATTCGACCCCTACAATAAACTTTTCGACAAGGATCCGATCAGAGTATCGATTCTGCTCGACGGACCGCGGATAAGTTTCCGATAAATCCCGCTCTGAATCAACACGAAACACTCCACGCCCACCGCCACCGCTAGACGCCGGTTTGACAATAACAGGGTATCCAATCTCTTTGGCTGCCTGCAAAGCGCTTTGCAGGTTCTGGACGACGGCAAACTCGGGCTGACTCAGTCCGCTCTTGTTCCAAATTTCCCGCATCCTGGACTTATCGAGAAAATTCTCCGCCACATCGCCTTGCAACCCTACCAGACCCAGGGTCGCCGTCAGCAGCGCTGCAGGCCGGATGGCGTGATCACTAAATGGATACACGCCTACAACCGACTCCTGCTCAGCGAATCTCAAAAGCGCTTCTTGATCTGAAAAATCGAGAGCAACTGTCTTGAAACGGGGTTCATCGATGATTTCAAACGGTTGGCGATCCACAGCGATCACGCGAGCCACCGAACTCATTGCGCGCGCAGCAGGTAAATTGAGACGCCCTGCTCCAAGAACGAGCAGCGTTTTCATCGGGTAGCAGCGATTAAGCTTCGAATCCTTTTAAGGCCTTCGTAAACTCGCTCGTCCGGCTCGGTGCCGAACGAGATGCGTACATGCCGATCGCAGGTTTGCCCATAGCCGATCCCGGGGACCGCTGCAACAAATTGCTCCGAAAGCAGGCGATCACAAAATGCAACCGAATCCAACTTCGAAGCTGAAATGTCCACGAAAAAATAAAAGGTGGAAGTGCCTGGCACAACCTTAATATCCAACTCATCCATAAAACCCTGGACGCGCTTACGCTTCAAGATCAGCGCTTCGATCTGTGGCTTCGTCTGGCTGATGATCTCGTCGAAGTGCTTATCCAAGAACATGAGTAACGGCGTGGGTGCGCATGTCATCATGTGTTGGTTCAACTTCAGCGCGTTGTAGACGATCAAAGGGTTGGAAATCAAATATCCGATGCGCCAACCGGAAATTCCAAAATTCTTAGAGATTGAATTAACGATGATTGTGTTCCCAAACGACGGATCGACTGCGCCGAAGGAGACGAATTTTTCATCAAGCAAGAAATCGCTATAGGCCTCGTCGGCAATCGTCCAGATGCCATGCTTCTTAATTAGTCCGTGCAGAAACTCAACCTCCTCATGGGTGAAGTTCTTCCCAGAAGGATTCTGAGGGTTGTTGACTATGAGGCACTTGGTCTTCTTTGTGATGTATTTCCCGATCTCGAAGACACGCTCTCCCAGCGGGACGTACTTGGGAATGCCGCCGATCAATTTCACCTGCTCTGAATAGCTGACCCAGAAAGGCTCGACAATCAGGACCTCATCTCCCGGATTAATGACGGTCTGCAGTGCGTAATACACCCCTATTTTCGATCCCGCAGTGATCAGCATCTCCGTCGCGGGATCAATCGGTACGGTGTAATGCTCCTCGTAGTACCGCGCAATCTTTTCTCTCAAGGAAAGCATCCCGCGCGAATGGGAATAATGGTAGATATCCGGATAAGGTAGGGACTCAAAGTCGCACTTGGGTAAATCGAAGAAAGCTTCCCCCAAAGACAAAATGATCACATCGCCGCCGCCCGACTTGATCTCATAGACCATATTGTTGTACTTGATGGAGATCGCCTCGATCAAGGCATTTACTGTGGCACTTATAGTCATTAGGATTTTCTCTTATAAATAGGCATATGCAATGTACTCATAATCAAGGTAGTCATTACGAATCACGTACCGTTTAGTCCTGATCTTGATCGCATCCACAACCAATGTTTCCGGACAATGAAACGCCCCTGGATGGCTGAAGTCCACGTAGGTGGACATGAAGTCGACAGCAATGCCGACGCGTGCGACCTTCATGAAGCGGCTCAGCATGCCCTGGATGTATGACTCATGATCCTCATGCTGCATGCGGAAATTGAAGATGCCATTGGCGATGACCAAGTCATAAGACCCATCAGGTATCGACTCAATGTCCACCGCAGAAAGATCCAAGCCATATCGCTTGCGTCCCTCTTCAACCAAGGCCGGATTGATATCGATGCCCGTATACCTGACATCCGACTTGCACTCGGCAAGCCAAGCGCCGAGGTCGCCAAATCCGCACCCGACGTCTAGTACGGATTCAACAGGCCGATCATCAAAAAGAGAGAATTCCATGGCGGCGCGAAATCGCTTCCACTGCCTCTCCTTTCCGCCCCCCCAGCCGAGAGCTTCGGGGCTGACGCCGAAATTCTCAAGCCTTTCGTTATATCTGGAAAGCCAGCTGCTGCGGTCTTCAGGATTCACGTACCCTCCGTCCCATCAAACTTTCAAGATTGCCATAGAGGATATTGGTAGTTTTTGTTTCTTCCATCCCAACAATTTTTTTTATGAAGGTCTCAAGATAGGGCTTGACTGGAACCTCAGGAAAATCGCTCCCAAATATCACCTTGCGATCAATCGTATTCAGCGTGGCGAAGAAATCCGACTCCAATGAAGTTCCGAGAAATGCCTTTAGGAAATAAGAACAGTCCAAGAAGACCAGCGGATTGGCACGAGCTACTGTGTAAGCATCCCAGAATCGATAACCGCCCATATGCGATAGAACTATGGGCAATTTCGGATACTTCTTCGCGAGCCTGTCCACGTGAAAAGGGCTCAACGAGTCGATCGGAACAGTGGAGCTTTGCTGCCAACTGCAGATCATGAGCGGCAGACCCACTTCTTCGAGTCTGGACAAGAAGTTCATCTCCAATAATGCATCGATCCCAATACGCTGAACCCGAGGGTGAAACTTGATACCGTCTAGATCCAAGTCTATGATCTGATCGATGGAATAACTCAACCGTGAAAAATCCAAATTTCCAAAACACCAAAATCTGTTGCGATCTATCTTCGCCGTAGCAAAAGCAGTATTGGTGCAGACACCAGGCATAGCCAAAAGTACTGCCTTTGCAACTCCCGAACTATCCAACTCACCGACGATCCTCTCGTAGGATGCGTCTAATTCCGAATTAAACCATTTCCCGGATTCGGACAAGTTGATATGACAGTCATGCACCCTTAATGGCGTCATTTTTTCAAGCATCATTTACTCCCATTAACCCGCCATTCATCCACTCTTCCAAGTTTAGAAGCGACCAAATCAGCAGTCGCCGGTTTTCCTCTCCCCGTAAATGCTGTTCAATCAATGGCTTTACAGCGGAGTAACTTAGCACGTCATAGATAAGGGCACTTTCGTTAACCAGCACACGCCTAACGAACTCGATGCTCTCACCCTTGAACCAACTGGCGTCCGGCGACGAGAAGCCCTGCTTCTCCGCTCTAGTGATCTCGTTAGGGATGTACCTTGACATCACATTGCGCAGAATTTGTTTTCCGTCGTTGGTTTTCTGGAAATACCGGCCACTCTTATTTCCGGGCTCATTTTCATTGAGCCTTAAGACTTCTGTTAGGTTGTTCAATTTCAAACCAACCGGACACTGCATCGCAAAGTCAACCAGGTCGTTGTCCATAAAAGGAACCCGGCTTTCCAAACCGTGCGCCATGCTTAGTTTGTCTTCAACAACGAACAAGCCGTGCAAAAAGGTTTTGGCCTCGAAGTACAACGA
>ERZ650308.1330-NODE-1330-length-12881-cov-5.542960_pt1 | contig 12881 bp, 12 predicted proteins | sample MGYA00376244_ERZ650308 | MGnify/ENA primary metagenome ERZ650308 (study PRJEB26733, sample SAMN07839295) | wastewater metagenome | biome: small river; feature: stream; material: water | place: USA: North Carolina | collected 2016-04-26 ...
GAATATTTTAAAACAAATGATTAGTTTCAATTACGAAAACGAGTTTGAATTACATAACGAATACCAAATTGCAACATGGATTTCTGCTGTAATTTTATCTGAAAATAAAAAGGAAGGCGATATCAATTATATCTTTTGTGATGACGAATATTTACTCAATTTAAACGAACAATATCTCGATCATGACACACTAACAGATATTATTTCATTTGATTACTCTGTAGGAAATGAATTACACGGTGATATTTTCATTTCAACGGAGCGTGTAGCAGAAAACGCACAAGATTTTGGCGTTTCTTTTAGTGAAGAATTACTTCGAGTGTTGTCTCATGGGGTATTGCATTATTGTGGATATAAAGACAAGTCGGAAACGGATGAGTTACTTATGCGAAGCAAAGAGGATGAAAAAATTAGGATGTTCCACGTGAAACAAAATTAATTTTAGGTTTGTGATAAATTATAACGTTCCACGTGGAACAAATACCGATTAAACATGTTTGATGTATATGATGTAATTGTGGTTGGTGCAGGTCACGCAGGATGTGAGGCCGCCGCTGCTGCCGCTAATTTAGGTTCTAAAACATTGTTGATTACAATGAGTCTTCAAAACATTGCGCAAATGTCTTGTAATCCCGCTATGGGGGGAATTGCAAAGGGGCAAATTGTTCGTGAAATTGATGCGTTAGGTGGGTATTCCGGAATTGTTTCAGACACTACCGCCATACAATTTAAAATGCTGAACAAATCCAAAGGTCCTGCCATGTGGTCGCCAAGGGTTCAGTCAGACAGAATGCGCTTTTCAGAAGAATGGCGCTTAATGTTGGAAAATACGCCCAACTTAGATTTTTACCAAGAAATGGTGAAGGGGCTAATCATTAAAAACAATACTATTGAAGGGGTGGTTACCTCTCTTGGAATTGAAATTAAAGCCAAATCGGTGGTATTAACAAATGGTACGTTTCTAAATGGATTAATTCACATAGGAGAAAAACAATTTGGAGGAGGTCGCGCAGGCGAAACCGCTGCTTATGGAATTACTGAAGATTTAATTAAAGTTGGATTCGAATCGGGTAGAATGAAAACAGGAACACCGCCTCGTGTTGATGGTCGTTCTTTAGATTATTCAAAAATGAAGGAAGAACCTGGAGATGAACGTCCGGATAAATTTTCGTATTCCGATCGTACCAAGCCATTAATACATCAAAGACTTTGTCACATGACCTATACTTCTTTGGATGTTCATGATATATTGCGTGAAGGTTTTGATCGCTCACCTATGTTTAATGGGCGTATTAAAAGTCTCGGGCCACGATATTGTCCATCGATTGAAGATAAAATCAATCGCTTTGCCGATAAAGAACGCCATCAGTTGTTTATAGAACCTGAAGGCTGGAATACGTGCGAAGTCTATGTAAACGGTTTTTCAACCTCACTGCCTGAAGACATTCAGTTTAAGGCCTTGCGTTCTGTTGCTGGATTTGAAAAAGTTAAGTTTTTTCGCCCAGGTTATGCTATCGAATACGATTACTTCCCTCCTACCCAGTTAAGGCATACGTTGGAAACCAAGTTGGTTAACGGACTGTATTTTGCGGGACAAATTAATGGGACTACAGGTTACGAAGAAGCCGCTTCCCAAGGTTTAATGGCCGGAATCAACGCGCATTTGAAGGTATGTGAGAAAGAACCATTAATTCTTAAACGCGACGAGGCTTATATTGGTGTTTTAATCGATGATTTGATTACTAAAGGGACCGAAGAGCCCTACAGAATGTTTACTTCAAGAGCAGAATACCGTACACTGCTTCGTCAAGATAATGCTGATTTTAGATTAACACCTAAGTCATTTGAGATTGGTTTAGCTTCTAAAGAACGAATGATTCGCATGGAAAAAAAGTTTTCTTCAAGCGATGCAATGGTCGGATTTTTTAAAGAAACAAGTGTTACTGCCGCAGAAGCCAATCCTATTCTTGTAGAAAAAGGAAGTGCTCCTATGGATCAGTCAGATAAAATGTTTAAAGTTTTTTCACGTCCGCAATTGGATTTGGAAGATTTTCTCAAACTGGATAAAGTGAAAGCATATGTTGCGACACATGATTTAGATCGTGAGATTTTAGAACAAGCCGAAATACAGGTCAAATACTCGGGTTACATTGAAAAAGAACGTAACAACGCTGATAAATTAACGCGATTGGAAGACGTTAAAATTCCTGAAGATTTTGATTATCACAAAATAAAATCAATGTCGATTGAAGCAAAGCAAAAGTTAAGCAAAATCCGACCTGTTACTATATCACAAGCTTCTCGAATCAGCGGGGTTTCTCCTAGCGACATTTCAGTGTTGTTGATTTACATGGGAAGATAACATATGTTCCACGTGAAACCCATCACGTAAATGCCTATTAAATAAGAAAAAAATGAATATTGCCAATACAAAGCCCTATTTAAAAGTAAAAGATTATTCCGTTTCAGGAGAAACATTTGAGTTATTGTATCACTCGGAATACGATATGTTGATCACGCATCCACAACCCAGTATTCAAGATTTACCTAGGTATTATGAAAGCGATGATTATATTTCTCATACCGATGGAAAGCGTTCATTGTTTGAAAAATTGTATCATTTCGTTAAGAAAATCGCTTTAACCAATAAGTTAGCGCTTATCAATTCTTGTTCAGAAAAAGGACATTTGTTAGATATTGGTGCCGGAACAGGTGAATTTTTGTCGGTGGCAAAACAGAACGGTTGGAACATTACAGGAATTGAGCCCAGCGACAAAGCAAAAGGAATCGCACTAAAAAAAGGAGTTCCGTTTGTTGATCAAATTGGCGCAATTCAAGATCAGTCGATGGACGTGGTAACTATGTGGCACGTGTTAGAACATGTTCCCGATTTAGACCATCAGATTTCAGAATTGAAACGTGTACTCAAACCTAACGGAGCAATCATTATTGCGGTACCCAACTTTAACTCTTTTGACGCTCATCATTATGGTCACTTTTGGGCCGCATTCGATGTGCCCATCCATTTGTGGCATTTTTCTAAAACCGCTATAGAAAAACTATTTGCCGAAAAAGAACTACAACTTACTCAAACACTCCCGATGAAATTTGATAGTTTTTACGTAAGTTTATTGTCAGAAAAATACAAAACAGGTAAAATGAATTTTGTTTCAGCATTTTTTATTGGATTGAAATCAAATTGGGTGGCAAAACGTAATTTGGAATACTCTTCGCATATTTATGTCTTTAAAAACAAATAAAAACCATTTAAAAGCCGTTTTTTAATTCAAAATAACCAAAACCACCATAAGCATATCTTTTTTGTTTTTGTTTCTTAAAAACGATTATATGAATTCGTTTTTAATAGAGATTTCTTATTACGAGTTGTTTTACCATCATTTTTTGTAATACCACTAAAAATCATCCAAAAACTTATTTTATTATTGATTCCAATTTTATTTTTATATTTTTGGCAAAATTTAAACTTAACCCTTTTTTATAATGAAAAAAATTATTGTAGTTCTTGGTCTTGCCCTTGCAAGTATTTCTTGTAACAATACGACCGATGCAAACGGAATCAAATCAGCTTACATAGATACTTCTAAATTAATGGAAGAAAGTACAGAAGCGAAAGATATAGAAGAAAAATACAAAGCGAAAGCTGAAGTAATGGGAGCTCAATTAAAAGTAGAAGCTACCAAACTAGAAGGTGAGAAAAATGCTTTTCAAGCTAATGCGCAAAAAAATGGTCAAGGTTGGGCACAACAAAAATATGGCGAATTGCAACAAAGAGAACAACAATTGCAATATGCTCAACAAGGAATGCTACAACAATTGCAAGGAGAAAGCGGTGTTGAAATGGATTCTTTAGTAACCAAATACAAAAAAGTATTCAAAGAATACGGTAAAGAAAAAGGATTCGATTACATCTACGGAACAGGAGAAGCTGCAACCGTATTGTATGCAAAAGACCAGTACGACATTACCAAAGACGTAATCAAATTGGTAAACGATAAATACAAATCGGAAGCTAAGAAAGAGGAAAAATTAGCAGATAAAAAGGAAGAGAAAAAATAATCTCACCCCAATCACATAACTAAAATCGCTCAATTCGAGCGATTTTTTTGTTTGTAATGAACATTATTTTACATTTGTACATCACTTCATATCATTGCCATGGAAACTAGTTCTTTAGAAGCCCACTATGTCTTACAATTCATCAATCAAACCAACCAATCTGTTTTCCTAACCGGTAAAGCAGGAACAGGTAAGACCACACTTCTCAAAGAAATAATCAATACCACTCATAAAAAAACGGTCGTAGTTGCCCCTACCGGCATAGCCGCTTTGAATGCTGGAGGTGTAACCATTCACTCCATGTTTCAATTGCCTTTTGGAGGTTTTTTACCCGATGATAAAGCATCGGCGCAGTTTACAGGAGGCATAAAATTTGAATCCAAAGAAACACTTCGACGACATTTTAAAATGAGCGCTGTAAAAAGAGCGGTCATTCAAAATATGGAATTACTCATCATAGATGAAGTATCTATGTTGCGATCTGATCTATTGGACGCGATTAATTTTATGCTGCAAAGTGTACGAAAAAACAAATCCCATTTTGGTGGCGTTCAAGTGCTTTTTATAGGCGATTTGCTTCAACTTCCTCCGGTGATTCGAGACGAAGAATGGCGTGTATTGCGAACGTATTATAAAGGCAAATTTTTCTTTCATGCCCATGTTATTCAGCAAAATCCGCCGCTGTATATTGAATTGACAAAAATATTCAGACAAACGGAAGAGGCCTTCATTGCCATTCTTAACCAGTTAAGAAACAACACCATAACCAAAGATTCGGTGGCTTACCTCAATCAGTTTGTGAATCCCTCATTTGATTTGAAACAAAACCAAGGTTACATCACCTTGACCACCCATAACACCAAAGCCGACACCATCAACAAACAGTCTATTCAAGATCTTGAAGGCACTTCGTATTATTTTGGCGCTAAAATCATAGACGATTTTCCCGATAAAATGCATCCGTTAGACCAAACGTTAGAACTTAAAGTAGGCGCGCAAATCATGTTCATCAAAAATGACTTATCGTTTGAAAAGAACTATTTTAATGGTAAAATGGGTGTTGTAACTTCGCTTTCTGCAAATGAGATTTTTGTGCGTTTTCCCGAAGAAAATAAAACCATTGAAGTCGAACGCTACGAATGGGAAAACATTAGATACAATGTAAATCCTAATACCAAAGAAATTGAAGAAGAAGTGCTAGGTACTTTTTCACATTATCCGATCAAATTAGCCTGGGCCATCACCATTCATAAAAGCCAAGGCTTAACCTTTGAGAAAGCAGCACTCGATGTATCGCAAGTTTTTTTACCCGGACAGGCCTATGTGGCACTTTCACGTTTACGGTCGTTAAACGGCCTTGTTTTGCTCTCTCCGCTACAAGTAAACGGAATTTCCAACGACGAAGACGTGATGGAATACGCTACCCATAAAGCAAGTGAGGAAATCATCAACCACACCTTGCAACAAGAAACAAAAAATTACATCCATCAATATCTGAAAAATAGCTTTGATTGGGCCGAGTTAGCACAAGAATGGCGCAACCACAAATTCAGTTACCTCGACAGCGATGTTTCGGCTAAATCCAAACATAAAAATTGGGCAGCCAATCAATTAGAATTATGCGATTCAATTCTTGTATCTTCGTCGAAGTTCATGAATCAGCTGGACCATCTGTTTTACAAAGAGGAAGTAGATTTTGATTTTGTAAACACTAGAATTCAAGCCGCCTACCTCTATTTTTTCGAAAAATTAGATGCCTTGTTGTATCAAATATTATACAAAATCGAGGAAGTGAAACGAATGAAACAAATGAAGCAATTTTATGACGAATTGCAAGCGATCGAAGAGCTCCAAACCAACACTGTTTTGCGCTTGATGAAAGCCAAGAAAATGATTGAAACCATCGTAGAGAAAAGGCCCATCGAAAAAGAAAGCCTGCATTCTCAAGCAATAAAATCGTATAAAATAAACAAATTAGAACGTGTTTTTGAAGATTACAAAAACAACAATCAAGCATTGATTTCTGTGGAGGAAGACGATAATTTATACCTTCCTAAAAAGAAAAAAACCGACAAAACCGCCAAGAAACCGACTACTCAAATTACGTATGAAATGTGGGTAGAAAACAATTCTATTGAAGAAATTGTTCTCCTAAGGAAGTTGTCTCACACTACCATTTTGGGACATTTTACCAAACTGATCAAAGATAAAGCAGTAGCCATTTCAGACATTATGCCGCAAGACAAAATAGAACGCCTAACAATCGAATTTGAACACTATACCGCAGAAAGCGTGACCCCTATGAAAGAAAAACTAGGCGACGCATTCACCTGGGACGAACTCAAAATGTTTAAAGCAAGTCTTTAGGTTTTTGGGAACTAGTTGTTGTTGGTTGATCGTTTTGACTTCGGCAATATTAATTATTTTTGCCTAATGCCTAACCTAACCAATACACGGCCAAAACTGCAGGAATAAAATAAATCGCAATCGTTCTTGCGCCATCATATTCTTTTGCTAATCGCTGACCTAGTAATAAAAACAACAAAGTCACACAAGAAAAAACGGCACCATAATAACCAAAAAGATGTTCGCCAGAAATAAAAATTTCGAACACCCCTACCACACTCAAAATACCGGCAATAAGTTCTAATACCAATACCAAGCCCAAAGAAGCGGGCACAAAATCTCGGATGATTGTTTTGGCAAAATGACCTTTCAACCAAGAAATATTATCGTTCCAATGGAACAATTTGTCGTGGGCAGATGTAATAAACGTTACGGCCAAGAACACTAAAATTAAAATAGAAGCTGGATAGTTCATACGTATTATTTTTTATGGATTAATCGGGTTAATTTTATGGATAAATCGGTGAGAATTAATTTGGCATTACCGTTGCGTTCAATGTGATAAATTGCATCAGAAAGTTCTTTAAAAATCTCTTCAATATTGGACTGATTTACAAAAGGCGCAAAATTTTCCAACTTAAATTTCTCAACAGACGGTTCAAAATACACTAACTTTTCGGTGTTGTAATTCAGCAACATTGCCTGACGAAACACATCAATACAAAAGGTTAAAAATTTCTTTTGAGCCTCCCTCCCAATTCCGGCAATGGTTTCGCTCCAAGCAATCAAATCTTGAATAGCTGCTGCATTACCTTTGGCTCTAAAAGCAGCACGAACCCAGTCAACAAACCATTGTTCAAACGGAAAATCTTCCGCCACTTCATGCAAAATACGCAATGACGTATTGAAATTACCTTGTGATAAATGTGCAATTTTTTGTGCTTTTTGAGGTTCCAAACCATGGTTATACACCAACGAATCGGCAATGACTTTTTCGGGAAGCGCATTAAAATGCAGCACCTGGCAACGCGATCGAATGGTTTGAATGAGGTCTTCCTCTTTTTCAGTAATCAAGATAAACACCGTTTTATCGGTGGGTTCTTCCAAAAATTTCAACAGTTTATTGGAGGCAGCCAAATTCAATTTATCGGCCATCCAAATGATCAATACTTTGTAACCTCCTTCCATCGATTTCAAAGACAACGACTTCAAAATTTCTTGTGCATCATCAACCCTAATTTCGCCCTGTTTGTTTTTCACTCCCAGTTCTTTGTACCAGTCAAACAAGCCACCGTAGACATTTTCGGTTAGAAAAGCCCGCCATTCGGTCATAAAATCGGCACTTTTAGGGTGTGATTTTACCCCATCGGTAGTCACCGTTGGAAATACAAAATGCAAATCGGGATGCGAAAAATTCCCAAACTTTAGGTTACATGCCACATTTTCACCTGCATTTTCACCGCCTACATTTCCGCAAATCAAATACTGCGCATAGGCAATTGCCATAGCCAAAGTACCCGTGCCTTCTGGTCCCACAAATAATTGTGCATGCGGTACCCTGCCCTGCTCGGCGCTTTTTTGCAAATGACTTTTGATGTGCTCGTGCCCTAAAATTTCTGAAAACTGCATAAGCAAAGATAGTACAAACCCAATCAAAAATAAAAATCAAATGCAGATCTTTTGGGCATGCCGGCAATCGCACCTAACCACTGCCCCTTCTGGGCTTTTGCCGTCGGGCTCTTGGCTCTATCTTTTGCTGCGTTGCACTCCACAAAAGGATGCCGCCTCCATCCCTCATGCGGACCTAAAACAAATTCAATTAAAGAAGGGGTTGATTTGTGCGTTTTTTTGTTACTTTTGAATAACGTTATGCGTTTAGCAGTCTGTTACTCGTAGACCCGAAAATGAAATTCATCTTTAACAATGAACCAAGAAGAAAAAAAGAATGCGCTAGTATCGATAGTATTTTATGTAATATCTATATTGATGATAGTAGCGATAAATGTTTCAGGAAAATTTAAATCTGGACCTTGTACACCGAATTTAGATGTACTTTCAGTTTTTTTACTTGCAATTCTTAATATAGTATTGATGATTGCTAACGGAATAAGAGGGTTTTTGTTTGGAAAACAAACCAGACTTTCATTTTGCGTACATTTTGTTGCGCTTTTAGTTTGGGTAACATGCATTTATTTTAACCTTCTTTGAAAGCAACCTAACCGCTAACAGCCGTTTCACGCATTTGTGAGTTTTGTAGTAAAACCTTTTTTAGGTTTCGCAAGATTTTGGTTTTGTGTCCATAAATAAGTTATCATTTCGAAAGAATTACAATATTAATAAAGATTTATATAATGAAGCATGAATCAATTTCAATAATCAAAACAACTGGCAGTTTATTTTCTACACTTGGATTGATAAAAAAGAAAAAAATAGAAGTATTAAGTATTACAGACAATTCTTTATTTTATTATTCTACCCTTGGAAACATAGGTGAAATAAAGGCTGAATCTATTGACTTTATAGAATTAACCAAATTGGATAACAGTGAAGTAATAAAAATTGGGGTTAAAAAGAGTTTCAATTTTGCATCCAAATTAACCAAGTTTAAACAGAAACTTAGCGAATTATATGAAAAAAATACAGGAGCAGCAATTCTGATTTTTCCTCAAGATGTTGACATGGAACTTAAAGATCTTGCGAAACTATTAAAAGACAAACTTTACAAATAACATTTCACCAAGCGTCAGAACGTTTCCAGCAATTTGCAAAAAAACAAAATGGATATGAAAAAAAGGGTACTTTTCTTAATAGTGTTTCTTGGAATTACTTCATTCAAAAGCGTAGGTTCTGCAACTGCATATTTAAATTGTGTTTCTGAATCTGGAAGGACTGCTTTCAAAGCTGAAATCCAAGACATAGATGGTGGATTAGAAAAAGCAGAATTAACAATTGATGGTGTAAAACTTAATTTTACAGAAGAGGATAACTCAAACATCATTTTCGATTCAAAGAACGGTGTTTTTACAATTGCCATTGAAAGTAATCCAAGCAAAGGTTTTTCTAAATATAGATTTCTAAAATTTTGGGCAATTCCTAAATCCTTTAAAACGATTATTGAAAATAATACAGAAGGAAAATATGAATTTAGAGCTAAAATGTATTCTACAGAACCAAGAAAAGGGAAAGATTTACAGACGCCTGAAATAGAAATGAATTGCGAATTAAAATATAAAATTTAAAAAACGGCTGTTGTTAGTAAAGCTCCTTTGCCATCCCTATCGCATGGCACTACTATCAGAGAATGATCCCGATTCAAAAACCAGATAACCCTTCCTTTTCATGAACATCCAAACACAAATTGATGCCTACATGGCCAGCCTACCCGAAATCAAACGCCAGGACATGTGCACCTTGCACCAACTCATTTTTGAGTTGATGCCCACGCACAAACTATGGTTTTTGGATGGTAAAAACGAAGCAGGCAAAATCGTTTCCAACCCAAATGTTGGGTATGGAAATTATACCATTCATTATGCAGATGGTACCACCAAAGATTTTTTTCAAATTGGCATCAGCGGCAACACAACAGGAATTTCTGTTTACATCATGGGTCTAGACGACAAAACGTACTTGCCAACCACCTTCGGCGCTACCCTTGGCAAGGCAACCGTAACTGGGTATTGTATTAAATTTAAACACCTTAAAGACATTCATTTGGACGTTTTAAAAGAAGCCGTGAAAGTTGGGTTTTTACCTCGAAAAAAAGGCTAAATCACCCCAGTTGGCTTCCAAAAAAATAATTTTGTAACTTTGCAGCTTAATTAATCCACAAAAAACGAATAATGAAAACTTTAAACGACTTCCATTTCCAAAACAAGAAAGCAATTGTAAGGGTAGATTTTAACGTGCCTTTAGACGCTAATTTTGCCGTAACAGACGCCAACAGAATTGAAGCGGCCAAACCAACAATTGACAAAATTCTTGCCGACGGCGGAAGCGTTATTTTGATGTCCCATTTGGGGAGACCTAAAGGAAAAGAAGATCAATTTTCATTACGTCATATTGTAGCTACTGCTCAAGAAGTATTGGGTGTACCCGTACTTTTTGCTGCCGATTGTAGAGGTGAAGTAGCGCAACAAGCAGCACATAGCCTACAACCAGGTCAAGTATTGTTACTAGAAAATTTGCGTTTTTATGCAGAAGAAGAAGCTGGAGACGTTGCATTTGCAAAAGAGTTGGCTTCATTGGGAGACATTTATGTAAACGATGCTTTTGGTACTGCACACAGAGCCCACGCATCAACTACTATTATTGCACAATTTTTTCCAAATAATAAATGTTTCGGAATGCTTTTGGCGAAAGAAATAGACAGTTTGAACCGTGTATTAAATAATTCAGTAAAACCTGTAACGGCCGTATTAGGCGGATCTAAAGTTTCTTCTAAAATCACAGTAATCGAAAATATATTAGACAAAGTAGATCACATGATTATCGGTGGAGGTATGACCTTTACGTTTGTGAAAGCTCTTGGCGGAAACATTGGAAATTCGATTTGTGAGGATGACAAACAAGATTTGGCCTTGGAAATTTTGCGTCTTGCTAAAGAAAAAGCAGTTCAAATTCACATTCCAGTAGATGTAATAGCAGGAGATAAATTCTCAAACGACGCCAATACGCAAGTGGTTGATGTAAGAGCTATTCCAGACGGATGGGAAGGTATGGATGCCGGACCAAAATCATTGGAGCAATTCAAAAAAGTAATTTTAGCGTCCAAAACCATTCTTTGGAACGGTCCGTTAGGTGTTTTTGAAATGCCAACCTTTGCCCAAGGAACCATCCAATTGGGTGAATTCATTGCCGAAGCAACAGCAAACGGTGCGTTCTCATTAGTTGGAGGTGGAGATTCGGTTGCAGCAGTAAAACAATTCGGATTGGAAGAAAAAATGAGTTATGTTTCTACGGGCGGAGGTGCAATGCTAGAAATGTTAGAAGGAAGAGTATTGCCAGGAATCCAAGCAATATTAGACTAGTTCTAGCAATTTAACAATAATTAAACATTTTAATGCGTTATAAATCAGTAAGTTTGCTTCTTACTGTATGTTATATACATTAAAAACAAAACAAAATATGATTATAAAAAAACAATTAACAGCGGTTTTCGCACTTGCTTCGTTTGCCCTTTTCGGACAAGAAGAGGTGATAAATACGCCTGTTCCCACGCAGGAAATAAGTGTTAAACAGGATTCAGTTGTTAAAAAAACCATTAAAATTTCTTTTTTAGATTCCATTAAATCAACGTTTGTAAACGACGAAATGGCTACCTGTATCGATAACAGATGGACCCAAGAGTTGGCGGCATTAGATGTATATGAGGATTTATTAGCGGATATAAAAAGCATAGATCCTGATGTAAAAGTTGATTATGAATTACCAACCGAAGTGTTGAAAGAACGCTTGAAAAGGATGGACGAAAAATCGCCTTTCAATATCGAATACAACATTGGTCTCGAAAATGTAATCAAGTCCTTTTTGAAAAACAGAAAAAAAGGATTTGAACGATTGATGGGAATTTCTCAGTTTTATTTCCCAATTTTTGAAGAAGAACTAGCCAAAAACAACATCCCTCTTGAGATAAAATACTTGGCTGTAGTAGAATCTGCTTTAAACCCATTGGCGGTTTCACGAGTGGGCGCTACAGGTTTGTGGCAGTTTATGTACCAAACCGGAAGACAATATGGATTGAACATTTCTTCTTATGAAGATGAACGAAGTGACCCTTTAAAAGCAAGTCAGGCTGCGTCGCAGTACATGCTCAATATGTACCGAATCTTTGGAGATTGGGATTTGGTATTGGCTTCTTACAATTCAGGACCGGGGAACGTAGCCAAAGCCATTCGAAGATCGGGCGGACAACAAAATTATTGGAACATCCGTAAAAATTTACCTAAAGAAACCCAAGGATATCTCCCCGCTTTTTTAGCGACCATGTATATTTTTGAATACCACAAAGAACACGGAATCGTGCCTAAAAAGCCGATCGCAAATCATTTTGCAACCGATACAATCATGGTCAAAAAACACATGACTTTCAAACAAATATCTGATTTATTAGACATTTCTGTTGACGAATTAAAATTTTACAATCCATCATATAAAAGAAATGAAGTGCCTTTTGTAACAGGCGATCAAAATTTTTTAAGACTTCCGAAAGACAAAATAGCCATTTTTACTTCAAATGAAGACAAAGTGTACGCTTACATTGCTTACGAAGAAAGCAAACGCGAACGCCCTTATCAAGCACCGATTGCTCAAAAAATCAATCCGGGAGACATCAAATACCATAAGGTACGAAAAGGGGACAATATTGCTGATATTGCCGCTAAATATGAGGTTACAGAAGACGATATAAAAAAATGGAACGGATTGAATTCGTCGTATAGATCGGAAGAGCGTCGTGT
>ERZ650308.1332-NODE-1332-length-12875-cov-4.911310_pt1 | contig 12875 bp, 29 predicted proteins | sample MGYA00376244_ERZ650308 | MGnify/ENA primary metagenome ERZ650308 (study PRJEB26733, sample SAMN07839295) | wastewater metagenome | biome: small river; feature: stream; material: water | place: USA: North Carolina | collected 2016-04-26 ...
GCGTGAGCATCTGGCAGCGCCAGTCCGATGCCGAGATCGAGGCCGCCGCCTCCGGAGCAGAGGCTGATGAAGTTGAGGCGCTGGGGATGTATAGCCACACTTATGCGCCCGCCCCTGCATTGCGCCTATCCAGCGCGCTACGGCCCGGCAAAGGGTCTCCGAACACGTATCCTGTGATCGTGGGGTGATATCGGCTGCGGGCCGCTTCTGCTTCTGCAAGCGCAGCGGCTTCGTTGTCGACCTTGCCGGCAAACGTCAGGGCGCGGCTTCCGGTAGACGGTCGATTGCGCACCCTGCTTCTGCCTTCGTCGATGCCAAGCGCACGACGTTGCAGCAGCGTATAGCGACAGCGGACGGAATGAAGAGAACGGCCAGGGAAGCTCGCTGCGGCCAGCACGCCCCATGCTTCGCGGGTGGCGGGGCCATCGCCGAGCTTTTTGAGCAGCGCGTCTTCTTCGGGAGTCCAGCGGTTGAGTTTGATGCTCACGGCTTCAGCCTCCAAAACTCATTCTCGAATTCGTCGCGCGCCCTTACCGGCTCCCAGAACTGAAGCCGCACGCCAAGTGGCTCGCCTTCTGTCGACCACTTCACGGGAGCGGCCGCCAGGTTCTGCGCGCGTTCATCCATCAGGATTGCGCGGTCCATTCTCTTGACGATATCGGGCAGGCCCAGATGCAGTTTGAATCGATACTCGACCGCCCGCATGATCCTGGCTTCGGCTTCGTCGTATCCGATCAGGTACGGTTTGATTGGCCGCGGGACGTCGACGAGGTAGGCTTCCGAAGCATCGTGCAGCAGCGCCCAGAAGGCCGTATGGCGATCAGGAGCGGCGCGCGCCATCAGCACGCAATGTTCGGCGACGCTGTAGAACCGCTTGCAGTGGCCTCCGAAGCGGCACAGCATCGACAGCGCATGCGCGATGTCGTCGAGATGGACTTCATCCGGACGCGGGTCCATCGGCCAGAACTGCCGGCCATGGGCGGTTTGAATCCAGTCGCCGCGCGCGCTCATTCCGCAGCCTCCGAGGCTGCCTTTGCAGCCGTATTTCGAGCAGCTTCAGCAAGCATGTCGCGAAGATCGTCCTTGGATGGCTGACCCCAGTCTGACTTGGGAGTGATCCGTCCAATCGCTCCCGGTAGAGCAGAGGGCCGCAAGCTGCGAGCGCTGCGAAAGCCGCCGCGAGATCGATATTCCTGCGCGTTCATTCCGCAGCCTCCGAAGCTGGCGCTTCATTGCCCCATGCCTTCCAACCAGGTCGGGCGCGACGCGCGTTGAGTTCGATTTTGGGCAGGTTCGGGAAGTAGGCTTCGATCAGCGCATAAAACGCCACCGGCTTCTCGGAATGCATCCGCACTGGCGCATCGATTACGGAATGCGCCTGCTCGCCCATCGCGGGGGCCGGGATGTTGCCGCGGGTGCCGACCAGAAGAAGCTCGTGCTTGTTCCTGTTCCAGTAGCCGGTGCCGATCTTGTCCTTGTTCCAGATGAAATGCGATTTGTAGCTGAAGCCCCATGCTTCCATGACGCGCAGCGCATCCGGCAACATCGGGACCGTGACCCAGAGGAACAGCACGCAATCATCGGCGGCGATATCGCCGACCGGGCGCGCGCAGATATCGTCGGTCACGCTTGTCGGATAGTGATTGTCCGCGGCACGATCCATGCCGGTTTCCCGGCTGTAGGTTTCGAAGCGCCACTCTGGATCGGCCAGAATGACGCCGTAGCGCTTTGTCGGGAGCGCCGTGATTTTGTCGGCGAGTTCTTCCTCGCGCTCCTTACGCCGCTCTTGCTTGACGGCGTGGGTGGCGCTGACCTTCTCGCCGGCTTCCACCTTGGCAATTACCTCTTCGCGCTTCGCCGGCGACAACTTGCCCAAGGCATCGATCTCTTCGCCCTTATCAAGCGCGGTGCCGATCACACGATGCAGCGTTTCGGCGCCTATTGACTCCACCCGCGAAACCGACCGTTGAACCGTCCGTTCGCTTTGCCCGGTTGCCTCTGCCGTCGCTTTGGTAAAGCGTTCTGCCGGCGGCTTAGCTTCGCCAACTTGGCGAACCTTAGGACGCCCCTTACCGGACGCGCCTAGTTTGGTTTCTGGGTGCAGCGCCTCGTAAATGGCCTTGCGTCGCGCAATGGCGATCTCGCGCTCTGCCGGCGAATATTCATTTCGGATCAGGTTTTCGTCGATCTCGGCAAGCTCTGCGCGCAAATCGTTGTCGTCGCTGACGATCGCGGGGATCGTCTCCCGGCCCAGCATGACGAACGCGGCGTGACGATGCCCGCCTCCCCTGATCTCGTAGCCGTCCTCGATCACGCGGACGTTGATCGGCTGGCGCAGGCCGATTTCCTTGATGCTTTCGGCGAGCACCAGGACGTGGCCGGTCTTGATCGGGCGCGCCGTCGGCGAGGCCCGGCAGAGCGCCACGGGGATCTCGACAGGGCCGCCAGAGCCGCCCGCGGTTGATCGCTCGACCTCCCGCATCAAATTGCGCGCCTGGTGCCGGGTGATTTCCAACGTCTCCGCAATGACGCGGTCGCCTTTGCCTTCAAACATGAGGCGGCGGACTTCTGGAATCAGATGGTCCAAGGCCGTCATCGCCGCCATCCCCAGCGTGAATCACGGTTGAAGTGACCGAACATCGCGACATCCTCCGGACGCGCACGGGTCTGCCGGCGGCTTGCGGCCAGGGCTTGCAGGCCGAATAGGATCGTCAGCGCGACCATGAGAGAGAACAGTCCGAGAAGCGCTATCATCGCCACGCCCTCAAACCGAAAGCACGCCGCCAGATCATCCGGTCGACAGGCGACATGCGCTTGTAGACAGCCTTATCGATGCGCGCGAAGACGATCAGCAGCGCCAGAACGATCACGATGAAGAACGCGATCTCCGCATAGGGCATGAGGTTGTCGATCATCAGAGCGCCCTCGGGGTTGGGAATTCGTTGTGTTCGACGCCGTCGAGAAGGCGGCCGGCTATTTTTTTGCCGACGCGGCGCATCAGATGGACGCGTTCGCCATGAAAGCCGATGCCGCCGGCCAGATTCAGGATCTGATAGTCCGGCTTGCGGTTGACGACGCCATAATCTGCACGCCAGTCCGGGTCGGTTACGTCACGATCAACGATGACGGTCCAAGAGCCGTTCTGCTTGTGAAAATACCTGATGCCGTTGGAGGCGCAGAAGTTGCGCGCGACGCGAAACCAGTCCGGATGCGCCGGTCGCGGTCCGCTTTCGCCCCCGGAAATCAGCCAACGCAGAAATTCCCAACCGGTCCAATCGACCAGGCCAAGCGCGGGCTCATACGAACAGAACGTGATGGCGCCGAGCTTCGCAATCGCCGCCAGATTTTCGCGGCGCGCGTCAGCGTAGCGCTGATCTTCGACCGAGACACCAAGCCAGATGTGTGTCGGCACGGAACGGCCGGCATAACGCATCTCGATATACTTGCGCTGGCGCTCGCTGCGCTTCGTAAGCACCTGGTAGGTGTGCCAATCGGCGCGCTCCATAACGTCGAAGATACGATCTTGCCATGAGCCTTGAACCCGCTCATGGAACAGGTCGCCATGGGCGCAGACGAATATCTGCCGCGGCGATTTCCATTTTATAGGCTGATCAATCCACGCTTCATTGAGACGAACTTCGCCTGTCCAGACCGACCGATCGTTGACGACCTTCGTCAGCCCTTTTCGGGAAGGATGGTTGCGAAGCCGGGTGCCGGCCAGCTTCATTGCATAGCAGTTCGTGCAGCCAGGGCTGATGACGGTGCATCCAGTGATTGGATTATAAGTCGCGTCAGTCCATTCGATGGCGCTGCTGCCGGCCATTACAGCGCCCTCGCCAGCTTCATGAATTCAGATTGATCCCCGGACGGGGCGTGAGGCTGGCCAGGGCATATCGCCCCGTCCGGGTTATCCGCCGATGCGTGAGGGGCGCCGGGCGGAATCGTGATTTCTCTTCGAGGGAACAGGTTGAGCCCTACGTCTGCCAATGCGTCGAGCCGCGCCGGGAAACCGGAAAAATCGGCGCGTTGACTATCCCTGTTTTGTCCGGTTGACACCCTCGAAACTCCGATCACTTCGAAACGAGAAAGTTTGCGGGCGCGTCAGCGGGCCAGCGGTTATCATGCTGATGCTCTTGCCAGAACACGGATTTGCCCTGCATGCGCGCCCATCGGATTTCTCGGGACGTGCTGAAGCCGACGTAGCGGCCTTCGTTGATCACTAGGATCGCATCGGAGTTGAGGATCTTGTCGAGATGCACCAGGTCGAGCGTGACCTTGTCGTCGTCGCTGATAACGGGTTTATCGTCTTTGCCGGCATCATCGGCTTGGCGGCCGAACATCGACAGGCTGTAGACGGTGTGTCCAGCTCTCGCGAGATCAGCGCTCCACATGTGGAACAGCGGTTCAAATCGCGTGCTGCCGCAAAGCGTAATTCGCATCGTGAATTCCTCCAAATTCAGAGACAAGACATCTCACGCCCGGAAATGACCGGACGCGGGATAGAGATCGAAAAACGCAAAGCAACTATGGGAACTGTGGGGCGAGGCGCGATCAGCTATTCGGAGTTCGCGGCCTCGCTTGATTTGGTTATCTCTCGAACGCGCGCCATCGCTTTTTCGACGGCCACGCTGATCATCTGTTCGTCGCGCGCCTCAACCGCCGCGACCAGGGCATTGCCGCCGATCTCGCGCAACGTGGCCTTGCGGGCCTCGCCCCACTTGTCGGCTTCATGGCCGATCGCGTCGTTATGGTCCGCGACGAGGCATTCGATGTCTTTGACGTCCTGCTCGGTCAAGACGTGGCCTGCCACGAGGCCGTAGAGTCGCTCGCCCTCGCCCGCATCGCCGTGCGCATCGACGCCAGACAATCCCTCATGGGCGCGAACGATGGCGATCAAGGCCTTGGCTTCGGCGTATCGGTCGAGATCAGCGGTGACGTTCATCTCGTTTGCCGTCTTGGCATCGAGCATCGTCTTGGCGCGATCGTACCGGAACTGCATCATGCGATTGACCACGCGCAGCACAAGCGGGCCGTGGAGAGCGAGCAGCGTTTCGTTGGAGGTTTCGCTCATGCTGCCCTCCGATTGAATCGAGCGGCGGCGGGATTCACCGCGCTAGCCAGCTTGCGGCTTCTGTCATCGGTCATCAGAGACCTCCGATGCCGAAGCCTCAGCGAGTTCGCGCATGCGCTTGTCGAGAACCCAGACCAGGTCCTCACCCACGCTCATGCTCTGGCGCGGCAGTAGATTTAGCACGATCGCGAGATTGTCGTAGGCATCGGCCTTCGGCTTCAGCCGTTCGATCTGCGCGCGAAGATTTTTGATTTCTTCCTTGCATCGCGCCATCATCTGGACGGCTTCGCGGTTACTAATAGTTTCGGAGGGCATCTCGTTTCCTCAATTCATCAGGTCCATGCCGAGCACCTTGCGCATCTCAGGCGACAAACGCCTTGCGGCGTCCTGTCCCGATGGGCTGCGCATCCACTCGTCACTCTCTTCCTTGGTTGCGTCGAACTCGCCCGCCGCGACACGCGCGGCAAATTTGGTAAACCCGGCTGCGTTCAATTCTGAATGAAGTTGGGTGATCGGGCAGACGTAGGTGTCCGCGTAATCGTCAAACTCGCCGGTCTCAGCACGCTTTGCGAAAGCCTCATATTGAGCCGCGTGCTGTGAAGACACGGCGGCAACCTTGCGGAGTTCGGCGGCGAGCTTGTCGCGCGTTCTCATATCGCCCTCCGATGGCCGGGATATGCCCGATCATTCGATCCGCGAGAAGATGTCAGCCATGACGGCATAGACGGCAGACGCCGGGGCAGCATCGCCGCGAAGCCAGCGGCGCGCCGATCTCGGGTCTTTGCCGGTTCGCTCCGCAAGGTAGTGTTCGGTCTTGCGGGGTGATGCGAGCCTTGCGAGATCGCGGAAAGAAATTCTCCGATGCGAGCTGCGGATATTTTGGCGGACAAATTTGTCCGTCCCGAAATTTGACGGCAGCCGCCTTCGCGGCTTTGATTCGCCCATGACGCACTCCGTACACAACCTTGGACTGTCAGATGACGCGAGACTATCACCCTCGACTTTATCGCCGATGGTTGCTGCGCATAGGCTTCGCAGTCTGCACGGGCGGCGCGCTGTGGTTGATGGCAAGCCTCTGGACTCGCTGAGGGTTTTTGGCACTGCGGAATCGAATGTTCGGTTGCGCCCTCAAATAGCGCTACCGCATTCCCTGTGGTTGTGGTTCCATCCCCCTTTAGTTCCAGTTGCGTATACTGAGGGGAGTTTTGGATATGGGTATTGTGGTTCGGCTTCCCGTGCGGCGTCATGCGCGGGCCTCATCAAATTGCTTAGCCGCCAACCGGGCAAACAGATCAGCCGACAAGCCCGCCGTCTTGGCCTTCTCAGTCGCAAGAACGCGCGTCCACCACTCGGAGGGGATATTGCCCCGCTCCCGCCACTTTGAAACGGCCGGCGCACGCGCGCCGATGTCCGCTGCCATTGCAGCCTGGGAATCCCAGAGTTCGATGACCGAACTGAATGATGTGACCGAATCAACCATACCGAATTTAATAAGACCATTTGTCTTATTCGGCAAGGACAACATGTCGGAAGACGGCCGTCTTCCACAAAGACATGCTGTCCTCATGAAAAAGCCCAAGTCAATCAGCGACTTCAAAGAACAGTTCACGGCCCGAATTGCCCGCGCCCGGCACGATGCCGGCTACACGCAAGCCAGTATGGCCATCGCATTGGGTCTGGCGAAGCCGGACGATCCCGCGCCGGCCAGCACCTACGGGAAGTACGAAACCCGGTCGATGATGCCGCACTACCTGATCCCGATCTTCTGCGGTCTATGCGACAAGACTGCCGGCTGGCTTTACAACGGCCCGGCGGTCGACAGGCCCGTGGAGAAGCGTGGCAGGAAGCCCAAACTCGAAAGGCGCTCGGCATGAAACGGCTACTGGCGACCATCGCAGCACTGGCAATCCTCGCCATGGTCGAGGTCGCCGTCGCCGAAACCGCCATCAATAAATCCGAGGCAATGCAGGCCGGTCGCCTGAAGCTGATGGAAAAGCTCAAGAACGAACGGGTTTTCCAGAAGGTCGAGATACCCGGGACGCTGCCGCGCCTGTTCGTGCAGCCCAGGTTCTACACCCTCGACTTCGACATGAAGCAAAAGTTCGTCAGCGTGGTCTATGCCTATTACTTCGACGGGTCGAAGAGCACCGATTCCGTCCGCATCTATGACAGCCGATCCGGCAAAGAGATCGGCTACTATGCGGTGCCTCAGGGTCTTAAACTGGACTAGACCGAATAAGACAAATTGTCCTTGACGTAAGGACAGATTGTCTTATAACTGTTTCCCGTGAACCAACATCACGGGAAACCAGTCATGGCATCCGCCGCCTTCGAAGCCGCCAAGAAAATGCACGACCGGCTCGACGCGGAAGTGGCGCGCACCAGCGCGGCACTCAAGGCATTCCCGACTTCCGGACCGATGAACCTCACGCCGGATCACGTGAAGGCGAGCCCTGAATTCAAGGCCGCCAAGGCCGCCTTTAATCGAGCCTTTGCAGCGTTCCGCAATTTCAACGCCGATTTCACCGTGATCTTCGCCGACGATCTGCGCGCGGAGCGGCTTGCCCGTCGTTCACTTCTCCCCTCAACCAGTGAGTAACAACCATGCGTCCCCTTTACGAGATCACAGCCCCGCTTCTCGCAAAATCCTTTGAACGCAACCTGCGCCAGCGCAGCGCCGGCCGCCGCCGTGGCGTCGTCTCCGACACGCTCACGGCCCTGATGCTGGTGAAGCATCAGGAAAGCCCGACGCAGCTTTTCGTCTCGACAGACGGCGACGCGGTCGGAGCGGTGTGGATTCCAAAGCAGCCGATCTTGCGCGATCCGAAAGACCGGGGGCCGTTCCTTGTGGTGACGCTCACCCGCACGCTGGCGCAGCAAAAGCGCCTCTCGCCCCGGATCATCGACCGCGAACGCTACACGCCCTCAGAGCGCGCGATGCTTCAGGACGCAATCGAATCCGCCGCCCGCAAGCGCGAACGGTTGAGCGGGCAATCGAACAACCGGCCGACGTGGAACGGAGGAAGGCATGTCTATGCCTGACGTACCCGCCTATCGCGACGCCAGCCACGAAGGCAATTCGGCGAAATATCACTCCGGAAAACCCTGCGTCGAGCCGGGGTGCCAGCGTGAGGCTGGCACCTTCTGGAGCCCCGCATGGTGCTTTGAGCACAACGTGGCGCGGATGGACCGCATCAGCGCGTCGCTTGCCGATGCGGCGGAACGCGCCAAGCTTGCCGCCCTCGTCCATGAGGCGACCAAGTCACTTCGAGATTGGGCTGCGGACAGCAACCGCACGATCAAGGCGATGGTGATTGCCGCCGGCGGAGAACTCACGATCCGCAATGAGGACAAGAACCGAGAGATCGTCAGCGAGTCTACCCATTATGGGCAAACGACGACCACGTTTCAGGTGCGGACATGACCTCCAAAGAAATCAACCGCAAGAACCTCACGGCCTTTGTCTGCCGTGCCTTGAACCGCGCGGGCGCGTCCGCCGTCGATCTCGAATTCGGGCTTCGTATGCAGTCCGCGGAAGTCACCGCGCACGGCAACATCCGATTGGAGTTCGACGGCGGCGTCGTGCTGGTGCTCGCCAGCGAGCCCGTCACCCGCGAAATCGCAGCCTGCAACTAAGGAAAGCTGTCATGAGCACGATCGACGACATCCCATCCTGCGGACAGGAAAACGACTGGCGGCGCGCGCGCCAGGTCTCGACCGAACACAAGCTTATCGACGGCCCGCTGACCTCAATCGGAAACGACGCGAAGATCGCCTTGATGGCCGCCGTGTTGCTTGAGGAAGACGCATTCCACAACGAAGCGGATGCGATGCGCGTCCTTCAGGACAAGTTTCCGATGTTCGAGATCATCGTGTTCGAGGAACGCGCGCGTCATATGGCGTGGCAGGAATCCGTCGTGGTGCGGGAGATGTCGAAGCCATGAGCGACACACTTCTCGACGCGAGATGCGAAGCTATTACCGAAACCGCCGAGGCAATACTTAAGGCGGCAGGCAATTCATTGATGCGCCACGGCAACGATCCGGCCAGCGATAAAATCTTGTTGGCCGCCTTGGCGATGGCCGTCGAACACATCGAGCTTAAATTGAGGCCGGGCTTTACAAAAGCTCTCGTCGAAATGCTCAAGCCATGACGCCGACCCGCTCCCTCCCCGAATGGATCGGCAAGTCCCCGGACTCGACCGTCCCGCCCCGCGTTCGTGACCGCGTCTTCACCCGATACGACGGCCGCTGCCAGTGCGGCTGCAACCGTGAAATCCGGCCCGGCGAACCTTGGGACGCCGAAGACACCATCGCCATCATCAACGGCGGCCAGCGGCGCGAAAGCAACCTGAAGCCGTGGCTCTCCGAACATCACCCCAAGAAAACCGCCCTGGACGTCGCCGAAAAATCCCGCGTCTACCATAAGCGCGCCAAGCATCGCGGCATCGATCTGCGCAAGGGCCGCCCGATGCGCGGCGGACGTCACGACACCTTGAAAAAGAAGATGGACGGCACCGTGATCGTTCGCGCCACGGGGCGGCCGTTGTTCGGGAGAGCCGCATGACGACGCCGATTCAGCCCGATCAATACGAGACCTGGGAAACGATTATTCTGACCGGGCAACTCGATCAACTTGGCGCGGGCAAGCTGTTCGAAGCCAACCCCGAATTTGCCGACTGGTATCGCAAGCGCGCAGCGGCACGCAAGGCGGCAACGCGGAGCGATTTCTGATGGCCCTTTATCAAGCCGACTACATCATGCTTCGCCTGCTCAAATACGGCCCGATGGTTCGTCGCGGCGACGGCTGGCGGTTCGGCACCCGGCGCATCGCCGACAGCGTCGTGGCCCGCCTGGTAGCCCACGGCAAGGCTATCTGCGACGGGCAGCGGGTTGTGCTGGCGGAACAGCGGGAAGTGGCGGAATGACGCGAGACCGATCCATCAGGCCCCCGTCGTTCATGAGCCGCAAGGAATTAGCTTGGGAACTTAGCGTTTCGGAAAGCACCGTCGACGAGCTGGTGCGCCGCGGCGTCATTCCCCGGGCAGTAAAGCTGACCAGCGGCTGTGTTCGATGGTCGTGGACGGCCGTCGAAACGGCCCTTGCCAGCCTTGCCGGGACAACGGACGATGCCGATCCGTTTATGCAGGGTGCAAGGCATGCCATCGAAGGTGCGACAGAGGGCCGCCGTGGCGCTTCCTAAGGGCGTTCAGCGCGTAGAGGCCCGGGGCAAGGAATTCTTCTATTTTCAGGCCGGCCGGGGCACCACCTGCCCGGGTCCGCGCGTCAGATTGCCGAACGATCCACACTCGCCGGAGTTCTGGCAAGCGCTGCGAGCAGCGCAAGGCCTCAGCCGGGTGGAACCGACCGACACCGTGTCAGCGGCGATCGACGGCTATCTGGCCAGCGCCGCAAATAGCGTCGGCGAAGAGACGCTCTACAACTATCGCCGATCACTTCAGATCGCCCGCAATGCATGGGGAAACCTGCCGATCGCCGGCGTTCGCCCGGCTCACGTCATGAAGATCATGGACGGACTCAGCTCGACGCCGGGAAAGGCAAACAATTTCCTGTCGGCGATGAAGCTGTTGTCAGGCTGGGCGCGCGTGCAGGATCTGATCGACAAGAGCATGGTCGAAGGCATCACCGCCTACAAACTCAAGGGCGGCCACAAACCATGGACCGCCGAACAGATCGCCGCGGCCGACAACGGTTTGACCGGCATGGTGCGCCGTGGATTCCTGCTCTACCTCTACACCGGCCAGCGCGGCTCCGACATCGTGAAGCTCGGCCCGACCCATGTCGACGAAGGCGGCTTCAGCATCAAGCAGCAGAAGACCGGCCGCGAGGTCTGGTGCCCTATCGTTCCCGAGCTGGCGGCCGAGATGGCGACGTGGCCGCGAAAGCCCGGCCCCTATGTCACACAGTCCGACGGCACCACCTACACCCGCAACCTGTTCTGGGATCACTTCGACCAGGCGCGTGCAGACATTCCGGAGCTTGCCGGCGTTACACTGCACGGCCTTCGCTGCACGGCCGTGATCCGGCTGCGCCAGGCCGGCCTTTCGGTCCCGCAGATCAGCGACATCGTCGGCATGTCGCTGGCGACCGTGCAGCGCTATTGCCGCTTCGCCGATCGCAAGGAAAGTGGCCGCGCGGCACTGGTCATGCTAGGCGAGCACAGAACGGCCAAAGAACGAAAATTGTAAAACATTCGCCGGGACTGAAAAACAAGTGCCGAAAAACACAGCAATTTCAACGCCGAGAAGGTTTGAAGGTGATTTCGACTAGATTATCAAGCAGCCGCTTTCCTTAGCAAAATCAGTGGCATGCGTTTTTCAATGACTGCCCGCAAAACCGTGAACGGTCACGGAACATCGGTTCGAATTGTAAAACGGAAAATAGCCGCATGAGCCCAGTGAAATACTACACCGACGGAGAGGTAGCGGCCCGGATTCATCGCTCGAAACGCTGGCTTTCGGACTGGCTGCGGGACAACCCAGTCGACCCCAAAACCGGCGAGCCGTTGATCATGTCCCGCCTCCGGCGGCCCGCGCGAAGTGAATCCACAACGGCAGCAGCAGACAGAAGATCGATACGATCAGAAGCCAGAGCCAGCCGCGACCGTTCATTGCACCCTGACCTTTGCCAGCCCGCCCATGCCGATCGCGTTCGCGCCGGCGCGGCCAAGGTCGACACAGCGGCCACGAACGAACGGCCCTCGATCGGTGACGACGGCCGAAATGCTCCGGCCGTTCGCAAGGTTGGTGATCGTGACGCTGGATCCGCAGGCCCGCGTCTTGTGCGCCACCGTGTAGGGCTGCGTCGCATGCGTGTTGAACCGGCCATAGCCGGGGCACGCGACCTTGCCGCCATGATAGCGGTCGCCTATGCCGTACTGGCTGGCGATGCAGGTTTCGGCGGCGACATCTTTGCAAAAAATGCAAATTGCCATCGCCGCGAGAAGCGCGGTGCGGAGCATGGTGGTTTCCTTGTGGTGAGGCCTTCAGCTCTTCAGGTACGGCAGATACTTCGCCGCGAACGACGCGAAGAAGCCGGCGCATCCTGCGATGGCGATGATCAGCCAGCGCATGCCCCTTGCCTGCATCAGAAGGTCATGCATCGCGTTGACCTTCTCCTGCATGTCGTCGAGCTTGTTTGTGATGTGGTCGACGTCGGCTTCGAGGCGGATCATCCGGTCGCGCGTGTCGTCGTTCATTTCGGTGCTTACCTTCAGCTTGCGGGACGCGGGAAGGCGAGCGTCTACTTGACGGGAGGCTGGGGCTTGATCAGTCCGCCGAAGCCGTCGCGGACGATATTGACGACGATCTTGACGCCTTGAAGCAATCCGATCGCGCCCGAGGTCCATGCCGGGTTGATCCATGACTGCGAGCAGTCGAAGACGCCTGCGACGTTCGTGGTGCAGCCCGACGCCAGCAGCGCCGCGGTGCCGGCCGCGAGCACCAGACTCGAGATGTTGGCCGCGTTGTGGAACAGGTTCGAGTTCATGTCCGTCTCCAGTTATATTTTGAGTTATATTTGGGACCTATATACTTGACTCCCTGCGCTGTGGATAAGCAGGGATGGGCGGCCCGAGAGCCGCCCGTTACTCCTACGATCGAAAAATGAGCTGCGTGCCGCCGGAGCCATAATCAGACATGCAAACAAGCTCCCACCCATCCTTGGCTTCACGTTCAATGGTTTGCTCAAGGTGGTTTAGTTTTTCCATGAAATCCAGCGTCACAATGCGGTGACGTGGAACGCGGGCCTCACTTGCCGTTGCCGAGACGGCCGCAATCGGTGCC
>ERZ650308.1333-NODE-1333-length-12875-cov-4.260608_pt1 | contig 12875 bp, 12 predicted proteins | sample MGYA00376244_ERZ650308 | MGnify/ENA primary metagenome ERZ650308 (study PRJEB26733, sample SAMN07839295) | wastewater metagenome | biome: small river; feature: stream; material: water | place: USA: North Carolina | collected 2016-04-26 ...
CCTACTAGGGCAGAGCCTGAATTGGTAGAATTTTTAATGCAGCTCAAATTAAATGAGTTGGTGCCCCCAAAGCTCTATGCAGCCGTTGCTGAGGTTCTAGCTTGGGCATATGAGGTAGATGGGAAAACGGTACCTAAGCCAAATAGCATTTCTACTGAGCAATAAAAAAGCCCAGTCAGGCTGGGCTTTTAGTAGTTGGGGTCTGTTGACTAATGAATTAAACCTGCAGGTTGGTCACTTCTTTGTAAGCATCTACCAAACGGTTGCGCACGGCAATCATGGTTTGGAAAGACAAGTTGGCTTTTTGCAGCGAAACCATGACTTCTTCAAGTGTCATATTGCTTTCGCCAGCCGAGAAGGTCTGCACCTTGGCTTGCGCGGTGTTTTGGGTTTCATTGACCTCGAGTACGGCTTTTTTGAGCACGGACTGGAAATCGGCACCGCCAATGGCCGGAGCGGCCGATGCATTGTTGAGTTGACCAGCAGCCATGTCCGCCATGACTTTCATCTGGCTGGTCAGCGACTGGAGGGCATTGTTGGACATGGCGGTCATCTTAATTCAATTCATTCAAAGAGAAAACCAGCTTCTTTGTAGGCTTTGAGCTTGTAGCGCAAGGCCCGTTCGGACAACCCAAGGACATTGACGGCTTCTTTTCGGTTGCCGCCCACCTGTTTGAGCACCTTGAGGATGTGTTCCCGCTCAATGGTTTCCATGTCTTGCCCGCCTGAAACGGGGATTTCTGTTTTTGTTGAGTAAGCAAAAGCTGTGCCAGTTGACTCTGCGCTGCGCTGTATCGGCTCCACAGTGGGCATGGCACTGTCGTGCCCGCCTTGCAATTCAATGTCGCCAGGCTCAATCTGGGGGCCGTCACTCAACAGCAAGGCTCTTTGGATGGCGTTTTCCAGCTCGCGCACGTTGCCTGGCCAAGGGTGAGTTTGCAGGGCGGCATTGCTTTGTGGTGAGAGTTGGAGACCTTGGCGGCCCATGGTGCGTCCGTAGCGTACCAAGAAGTACTGGGCCAGCGGCAAAATGTCTGCGTGACGCTCCCGCAAGGGAGGGATGCGGATGGGAAAAACGGCCAGTCGGAAGTACAGATCCTCGCGGAAACGACCGTCTTTGACGCGTTGGAGCAGGTCTTGGTTGGTGGCGGCCACGATGCGGACGTCGCAGTGGATCGAGCGCAGCGAGCCCAGGCGCTCCACCACCTGGTCCTGCAGGACGCGCAGCAGTTTGGCTTGCAGTTCCAGGGGCATTTCACCAATTTCGTCCAGAAACAGTGTGCCGCCATTGGCTTGTTCGAATTTGCCTGGTTGCGCTTTGGTGGCCCCTGTGAAGGCGCCTTTTTCGTAACCAAACAGTGTCGACTCGAGCAAATTGTCCGGAATGGCCGCACAGTTGATGGCCACATAGGGCTTGCTGTTGCGGCCGGAAAGTTGATGGATTTGTTTGGCAAAAACATCCTTGCCGACGCCGGATTCACCAGTCAGCAGCACGGTAGCGCCAGTGCCTGCAACACGTTCACAGCGGTTCTTGACGGCAAGAATTGCCGGGTCGGCGGCAATGATTTCCGTTTCTGTGCCGATTTTTGCCGCTGGGGTGCTGGGGTGGTGGCGGGCGATCACCTCCAGCAGTTGCTGGGGCATGAAGGGCTTGATGAGAAAGTCGCGTGCGCCACCTTTGAGGGCTTGCACGGCCAATTGGGTGTCTGCATAGGCGGTCATGACGACCACCGGCAACTGGGGGTGGCGCTCGCGTGCTTGCGCCAGCAGTTGCAAGCCATTCATGCCAGGCAAGCGGAAGTCGGTCACCAGCAGTTGTTCTGCTTCGGGGTCAATGACTGCCAGTGCGTCTTCGGCGCATTCAAATGCGTCGTGGTCAACCCCGCCCAAGCGCAGGGTGACGCTGATGGCTTCGCGCAAATCGGTGTCGTCTTCGACCAGGAGAACTTGGAACGGATTCATGGGCATGCTCAAAGGTTGGCCATGCTGGGCAGTGCCACGGTGAAAAGGGCGCCACCATCGGCTTTGTTTTGGGCGTTGATTTCGCCGCGATGGCTGCGGATCGCGTTTTGTGCGATGGCCAGACCCAAGCCTGTGCCCGTGACGCGGTTGGTGGCAAAGGGTTCAAACAGGCGCGGCAGCATGTCGGGGGCAATGCCGGGCCCGCTGTCCTCGATGCGAACTTGGCCGCGCAAATGGTCGGCCAGACTGGCAATGTGCACGGTTTGACCCCTGACAGAGGATTGGATGGCATTTTCCAAAATGGCCACCAGCGCAGACACCACCGAAGGGCGCTCGACACTCACCAGGCAGTCGCGGGCCTGCAGGTCGGCATGGATGGCGATGCTTTTTTGCTGAGCCAAGCCTTCAAGGGTTTGCATGGCCTCGCGTACCAGTTCGTCCAAAGCAATGATTTGAGTCTTTTGTGGCCTTGAACGGATGAATTGCAGCATTTCACTGGCCATCTTTTCCAGATGAACCAGCTGGTTCTTGAGCTTTTGGGCGAAAGACACACGGTCTTGTGCTGCCAGTTCGGGTGTGCAAAGGTGCGATGCATACAAGAGGGCGGTGGAAAGCGGGGTGCGCAATTGGTGCGCAATGCCGGCGGACATCTTGCCCATGGCAGCCAGCCGATCAACGCGTTCACTTTCTTCGAGGGTGCGCAAGTTGGCAGTGATGTCTTGAATCTGAATCACACTGCGCAAGCCTTCCTGGACACGCTGGGCTTGTAAGGTGCGGACCCCCGATGGGGCGTGCAGGTGGAATTCGTCAGGGCCGTGGCCGGCCGTCCAGTCTGCAGGGGTTGACCAAGTCTGGCCTGTTTGCAAGCCTGGAATCAGTTGTTCGGCGGCTTGGTTGAAGTGGCTGACATGGTTGTTTTCAATCAACACCACCGCGGCAGGCAAGGCATTGAGCAAAACATTCAGACGGTCGTTGGCTTGAACCAAGTCGGCGCTGAGCGCCTCGACTTTGAGGCTCAGTGCAGCGTATTGTTGTTCCAAAGCCTGGGAGGCTTCTACAAAAAGCTCGAATGCCCCAGCAAGTTCGCTGGCTTTTGCCGGTGACGATGTGACGTCGAAGGTGGGCATTGTGTGTATGTTGTTATTTAGTCAATCGTTATTCAAGAATAAGCGACTGGAGCAGATTGATCTATCATAAAATATAAAACGATTAAAATTGACAAATGTAAGTATTTACTTGTCATCTCATTGAATACAACCTGAGGCTCAATTCCAATTGGACGCTCCCAAAGATTTTTCTCCGGACAGCGATGCAGCCGTGTTGTCTTTGGGCAATGCCGGTGCTGCAAAGCGTTCGACTTCAAGCCAACGGGTCGATGTTTTGCGTCAGCGATTTGAAGCGCTGACCCTGAATCAGCGCATGTTGATGGGTGCGGGTGTTTTGGGCTTGCTGCTGGTTTTGGTCATGGCTTTATCTGCGGGGCGCAGCAGCCAGGATTACCGGGTGTTGTTTGCCAATGTCAACGAAGGCGATGGTGCTGCGATCGTCACGGCATTGCAGCAAATGAATGTGCCTTACCAGTTCACCGAAGGCGGTGGTGCGATCACCGTGCCGCAAGCGATGGTGTATGAAACACGTTTGAAGCTTGCGGGGCAGGGCTTGCCCAAAGCCGGTAATGTGGGCTTTGAACTTCTTGAAAATCAGAAGTTTGGCACGAGCCAGTTTGTCGAGCGCGTCAATTACCTGCGAGGTCTGGAGGGCGAGTTGGCCCGCAGCGTTGGTTCCTTGGGGCAAGTCAAGTCTGCGCGTGTGCATTTGGCGGTTCCCAAGCCTTCGGCTTTTGTGCGTGAGCAGGAGCGCCCCACGGCTTCTGTGGTGTTGACTTTGCACCCTGGACGCGTGCTGGATGGCGCTCAAATTGCAGCGGTTTCCCGTCTGGTCAGTTCCGCAGTGCCTGGCATGCAGGCGCAGGATGTGTCGATCATGGACACCGAAGGCGGTATTTTGGGCCCCAACCCCATGCGTCAGGCTGGTTTGGATGCCTCGCAACTCAAATACACCGCAGAGATTGAATCCGCATTGACGCGCCGTTTGGCGGCCATTCTGGAGCCACTGGCAGGTAAAGATGGTTTTCGCGCGCAAGTCACGGTCGATTTGGATTTTGACGAGCGTGAACGGACCTCAGAAGTCTTCGGCAAGAATTCGCCGCCCAATCAGCAGTCCATTCGCAGTCAACAGTCGGTGGATGCCGGTGGTGGTCGTCAAGGCGCTGGTGGTATTCCGGGAGCATTGACCAACCAGCCGCCTCAGCCTCCCGAGGCACCCATTGTCAATGAGGTGGCAACATCAGACGGTCGTGGCCGAAATCTTCGTGCGCCGGGCAATGTGGAGACAGGTGCGGTGGCGTCAGAAGACAACAACTTCCGCAGCGAACGGACAGTGAACTACGAAGTGGACCGTGCGATCGAGAAGCTCAAATCCAGCAAGGGTCAGTTGCGCCGTGTTTCAGCCGCTGTGGTGGTGGATCACAAATATGAAAAAGGCGCGTCCCCGTCGGCGCGCCGCAAGCTGGCTTACAACGCAGAAGAAATCCAGCAGATCAACAGTTTGGTCAAAGACGCCATTGGTTATGTTCAGTCCCGTGGCGATACGGTGAGTGTGGTGAACTTGCCCTTCTCTGAGGAGCCCGTTGTGGAAGCTGCTGTCGTGACCCCAGATCTCGTCTCCCAGTTGGTTCGCTATGGCGCTATTGCGCTGGCGGTGCTGTTCGCATATTTCGCAATTTTGCGGCCCTTGCTCAAGCCAGCACCAGCGCCCCAAGCAGAGCCTGCTGGCCCCGCCGTGCCCACAGCACCACAGCCGAGCACTGCAGAGCGCATGCGCGAGCAAATGCAGGAGCAAGAACAAACCTGGGCGCTGGAGAAAGAAGCCCAACGCGCACGAGAGCTTCGGGTAGAGCGTGAGGCGCAGGAGCAAATGGCCCGCTTGCGCGAAAAAGAACTCGCCAGCAAAGCCAAGATCGATGATTTGGTGGCCTATGCGGCCCAATACGCCAAAGAACAACCCCAGGACGCCGCTTTGCTGTTGCGTGCCTGGTTGGCACAGTCGCCAGTTGCACAGCGGGAACGCCCATGAGTTATTCGGCATCTACCTTCAATCCCAGTGCGGTGGGTGGCGCATTGCGCAAGGGCTTGCAAACGCCAGAAAGCAGCTTAAGCCGCATTTCGGCGCTCGACGGCGCTTCGCGTGCAGCCATCGTCTTGATGGCGATGGGCCCGGATGTGGCCGGTGATTTGGTCAAAACATTCACCCCTGCTGAGGCTCAAAAGATCTCTTCTCTTTTGGCCACCGTGCGCAGTTTGGACCGTGAGCTGATGATCGAGGTGTTGGAAGACTTCCGGAATGTGACCGAACACCGCAAGCAAGTGCCATTTGATCCGCAAAGTTTTGTGTCGGCTTTGGTGGAGAAATTTGCTGGTGAAGTTGCGGATGATGGCTTGTCTGTTGCCAATCAGTTGGCGCGCAATGTGCCTGCTCTGGATTTGCTCGGTCGCATGAGCGCCCAGCAGTTGCACAAGCATTTGCAAGCTGAACACCCGCAAGTGGTGGCCACTTTGTTGTCCTTGATTCCTGCTGAAATGTCGGCTGCAGTGCTCGAGCAGTTCGATGCTGAAACCCGTGACGAATTGGTGCTGCGCGTGGCATTGCTCGACCAGGTAGATCCTTTGGCTTTGGTGGAACTCAATGACATGTTGGAGCGGACCTTGGGCGCAGAGTCGTCGGCCCAGCTCGGCGGTGTGGGTGGCGCGCGTCCAGCGGCCGAAATTTTGAGTCTGTTCTCCTCAGGCGCGGATCAAAAAGCTTTGGCCAACATCCGTGCACATTCTCCCAAGCTGGCAGAGCAAATCGCTGAGCGGATGTTCAGTTTTGAAGACTTTGTGCAAATTGCGCCGCAGGCGCTGCAACGATTGCTCCCAGAAGTTCCCTCCGATGTTTTGGTCATCGCGCTCAAAGGGGCCAGTCCCAACGTACGGGACTTCTTTTTTGCCAATGTCACCAAAAGCAAAGCGGATCGATTGCGCTTTGAAATGGACGGATTGCCGCCTGTGCGCGTGCAAGAGGTGGAGTCCAAGCAGCGTGAGATTGTGCAAATTGCCCGGCGCATGCAAGATGAAAATTTGATTTCACTTGAGCGCATGGGCGCCGGTGGTTCTTCCGGTTTGATTTGATCCGGAGACATTGTGGATCGCTGGACCTTGCCTTCTTTTGACGCTGTGCCGGCGCCGCATACGCCCTCCCAGAGCCAAGCCCACGCAGCACCACTGCCGCCAGTGGGCGTGGCATTGCCCACCATTGATGAAGTCCAGTCCATTCGGGCCAAGGCGTACCAGGAAGCTTTTGCCCATGGTTTGCAAGAGGGTTTGGTCGAAGGTCAAACCCAGGGCGTTGCTTTGGGCCGTGAAGAAGGCATTGAAAAAGGGCGCGCGGAAGGCTTTCAGACCGGTTATCAGCAGGGTTACCAAAGTGGAGCCCAAGAGGTTGAGCAGCTGGCACGCGCGCTGCGTCAGGTGCTGCAGACCTTGGATGCCTTGCCTTCGGCGCTGGCGTCGACTTTGCCCGAGTGGGTTTATGAAACCGCCTTGCGTTTGGCGGGCAAAGAGCAGATGGACCGTTCGGTATTTGTGGCAGCCGTTCAAGAAGCCTTGATGCGCTTGCCTCGACCAAGTGAGAGTCTGATCGTGGGTGTCCCCCCGCAAGAGCAGCAGGCTTGGGAGGCGCTGCTGCACCAACCAGGTATGCCTTTTCAGGCGCAGGTCAGGCCAGATGCCGATTTGTCGGTCGGGTATGCGTATGTGCAAGTCGATGGCACACGACTGGATGTTGGTAGCCGTGCGCGAGAGGCGCTGGTCCGCAGCGCTTTGGGGCTATTGCCGTCCGTGACGGGGCAGCCTTGAGCGGGGGCGTCATGCAAGCCGCTGACTTGCAGCAATTTGTGCTTTCGCAGCGCGTCAAACTCGCGAACTTGCCCAAATCTGTTCGGGAAGGGCGCTTGAAGCGCGTCTCGGGTTTGTTGATCGAGGTGGAAGGTTTGCCTTTGCCCATGGGGGCCCATGCGTGCGTGGAAAACAGTCGTCAAGGCACCTGGATCGATGCCGAGTGCATTGGCTTTGAAGGCGACACAACCTATTTGATGGCTTTTGACCCCGTGGCAGGCTTGTCCCCCGGTGCGGTTGTTTGCCCCTTGTTGACGCCGCAGCGCAGCGCACAGGGCTATCAAATGCGTCAGGGTATTGCCTCGTTGCCGATTGGTCCCCAGTTACTGGGTCGGGTGGTGGATGGCCTGGGTCGTCCGCTGGATGGTTTGGGTGGGGCCAGCTGGACTGATGCGATGACCAGTTTCATGTCGCCCAATCCTTTGAAACGCACGCCGATTCATGAACCGCTGGATACCGGTGTGCGGGCCATCAATTCGATGCTGACCGTGGGGCGCGGCCAACGTTTGGGCCTTTTTGCTGGCTCTGGCGTTGGCAAAAGCGTCTTGCTGTCCATGCTCACGCGCAATTGCGTCGCTGATGTGATGGTGATTGCGCTGGTGGGGGAACGTGGTCGTGAGGTGCGTGAATTTTGTGATGATCAGTTGGACGAAGCTGCCCGTGCCCGTTCGGTGGTGGTGGCTTCCCCGGCTGATACTTCCCCACTGGCACGCGCCAAGGGGGCAGAATATGCCACCGATGTGGCCACCTGGTTTCGCGACCAAGGCAAGCACGTGGTTTTGATTGTGGACTCCCTCACTCGCTTTGCCATGGCCCAGCGTGAGATCGGGCTGAGTTTGGGTGAGGCGCCTGTGGCGCGAGGGTACCCGGCCAGTGTGTTTGGTCGTTTGCCTGCTTTGGTCGAAAAAGTGGGCAACGGCGAAAATCCCCAAGGGTCTCTGACCGCCTTCTACACCGTCTTGCTCGAGGGGGATGACGTGCATGATCCGGTGGCCGATGCCGCGCGTGGCGTGCTTGACGGGCATATCTTCTTGTCACGCGAGTTGGCTGATGCGGGTCATTACCCTGCCATCGACATTGAAAAATCCATTTCCCGTGTGATGCCCAAGGTGGTCAGCCAGGAGCATGTGCTGGCAGCGCGGCGGATCAAGCAACTGATCAGCCGTCATGTGCGCAGCCGTGACATGGTGGCCATGGGCGCCTACATGGCGGGTAACGATCCAGAGCTGGATGCGGCTCTGCGCTTGTGGCCTCATATCCAGACCTTTTTGCAGCAGGACGCGCACCAAGTGGCCGATTTGGCTGGCAGCATTGAGGCTTTGTTGACCATGGCTCGGGCTTCTCAAGCATGAGTAACCGGGTCTTTGAAGTGCTGCAGCACATGCTGAAAATGCGCAAAGACCGATCGGTGGCGCAGTCCAAGCGCGTGCAGGCCGAGTACCAGCGTGTGCGCAGTTTCAGCGATCAGATCCAGTCTTATGCCCATGAGTACGAGTCCAACTGGATGAGCACGGCCCAAAAAGGCGACACGGTGCTGCACCTGCACACACAGGCCTCATTTGGTCAAAAACTCCGGGCCACTGCACAATCACAGCAACCCGAAGTCGAGGCATTGGCGACACAAAGTCGACAGACCTTGGACAAAGCCCTGCAAGACAGCCAGCGCTTGAAAACCCTGCAAAAGTTCCTGGCCCAGCAACAACGGCAGCGACAGCACGCCAAAGAACGTCAGGATGAACGGGCCCTGGAAGACGCCTTGCAGGCCCGTCACCGGTCCAGATGAGGGTTGGCATCTAAGTTGCTTTACTTGGTTGAATTTTGGGAATTTCAACCATGGCCATCCTTGTTTCAAACCCGTCGACCTCCGCCTACATGGGCTTGTCTGCCGATCCGGTAGACCCGTCTCCGGCCGTGCCTGAGGTGGGCTTTACAGAGGAGCTGGCGGTTGCGATGCGTCCACCATCTCAGCCCAGCGAGCAAGGCTCAGAAGGGCTGTCAGCCAGCGATGGCCAAGCTGACGAGGCTTCGGTGGACCTGCAAATTTTGCCGCCTGATGTGTTGCTCAATGCCGTTGGGGATGCAAATTTTGCCTTGGCCGCACCAGCCACGCAGCCGACCGCTGTACAAGACGTGCCCACCGAAAATCCCGAGCACATGGTCGGTGATGTGGACCGGGCGGCCGAGTTGGCTGCTGCCGCTTTAGCGGCACAAATGTCTCCAGCTCAGACCATGCCACTGGCCGTCTCTTTTGCAAATGCCGCAGTGTCAGCCCTTCACCAGGTCAGTGCGGGCCAAACAGTAAACGATGCTCCAGCACCATTGGGGAGTTCCGCTGAGCGGGGCAGCTTGCCGGTGCAATCCGATCTCAGTTTGCAAGCGGCCGTTGCTGCTGTCGCGGCACCCGCAGCGGGGAGCGCAGGCAATACTGTTGCGGCTGATGCGTCTGTCGAGTCGAGCTCGCTTGCAGCCGCTCAGACCAGCGCGCAGCCCCAAGCCGCGTTGGTGCAGACGCCGTTGGCAGTCACTGTTGCCGCCCAGTCTCAGACAGAGGCGACTCAGCGGGTTAACGGTCTCACTGATGTCCATCAAGCCTTGACAGCCTCTGAGACTTTGGCTCTGACCGCTGCGCAGGAGGATACTGCCCCAGTGCAACGCAGTTTTGCTGCAGCGCCGTTGCTGGCCAGTGTTGCCAAGACCAGCGCAGCGGCATCAGCGGTCGAGGTCGAGGTCGTTGCCGTCGTGCAAGCAGTACCAATAACAGAGGTGGCGACACCCGTGTCCCAGCTCGACGTTGATGAAGTGGTGGCACCGTCGATGCCGGCTGAGCTTGCGGACAGTCGCGGTTTGCAAGATGCAACGGCCTTGGTGGCTCAATCGCGCATCGAGTCTGCCTCCCCGATGACGGGCACGGGGCCCATTGGTAACCTCGTGCGTGAGGGCACAGACATGCCTGCAGGGCTCGCCCCTGCGATAACTGTTGAAACCGTGGAAGTTCAAACAGCTGCTGATCAAGTCAGCCGTGGCGTAGCTTCGTTGGCAGAAACAGCGTTCAAATTTGACGCCAAGCTCGGCGGTGCCGCACAAGAACGTACTGCTGCTCAGCCCGTTCAGGACACGCAGTCAGCGCCTGTGGGGATCACCACGGCCATGGTGCGAACAAACCACGATGGCGGCTCCGACCAGAATTCAGCAGTGGATGCTTTGGCATCTGCTGAGAAAACGACGCATTCGGTTGGTCCTCAGTCAACTGTTGCGGTCGAATCTTCCCGCGAAAAGGACGCCACAAGCACCAAGAGTTTCGACGAACTTTCGTCAACTTTTGTCAGCAGTTTGGTTGGCGGCGCGCCGCGCCCCGTAAGCACCGTGATGGATTGGGTGTCTTTGCAGCCCCAGGTGCGGCCTGCGGCTGTCGAGCCTCACGAGGTCCGTTTGGACGCCGGTGCGGTCCAAGTTGAAATCCAACGCATGGTCAAACAAGGTGGCGGCCAGGTGGTGATGGAGCTGACGCCTCCCGATCAGAGCAAGTTCACCATTGAGCTCAGGCTCGACGAGCGCGGCAGTGCGCATTTGGTGGTCGAAGGCGTTAGTGACTCGACACGAACCCGTCTGGAGCAAAGTGCCCCGCAGTTGCATGAGCAGTTTCAGCAAATGGGTTTGAATCTGCAGTTGGATATGCGCCAGCACCGAGAGTCCGCCTCATCCGGCTCGCAGGAAAGGGCACCCAATGACACCAACTTGGCCGTGCCAAGTCCAGAGCTTACTGTGCAGACTGGCCGTACCGCAGCAGCCACCCGTGCCCGTGAAGCCGGTGGCCAGGTCTATCTGTACGCTTGATTGATTCAGCTTATGAACACATCCGTCCCCATGCATTTCCCATTCGCCAAAGGCGCCCCTGAGGGGGTTGACTGGAACCGAGAGCAAGTGGAGCGATTGCACTTGCAGTTTTTGGCACAGTGGCGCCAATCGTTGTCGACACTTGTGCCCGCGATGGTGCAAATTCAGGTCGGCGACATTCAGCTCAAGTCGTACCAGCAGTATGTTCTGGATGCGCAGCCGCATGCCGATATTCAGGTTTTTGAAATCGATGCCTTGCAAACCCTGTGCGCATGGAGCCTGGATGCTCGCTGGGTGGCCACCGCTGTGGATTGCATGTTCGGTGGTGCCGGTCGCATTCCCGTTCGGGACTTGAGCCGCCGCATGACCCCCATCGAGTTGGGCGTTCGTCAGCGTTTGCTGGAGTCTTTGGCGACGGCTTATGAATCGGCATGGCAAGCGGCTTATCCAATTCGATTGCAGCCTTTGCGCCAGGAGCAACAACTGTCTTCTTTGCGCTTGGCGTCTCCGCAAGATGGTGTGTTGCACGCTCAGTTCGTGGTCGTCTTCAACCAAGTGGAGCTTGCCGTGGATTTGTGTCTGCCACGCCGTGCATTGGATTGTCTGAGCCCTTCGCGACTGGAAGCCAGCGCCGACGCTGCTGCTCAGCCGGCCGCTTGGAGTCGCAGCTTGCAACACCAACTGCATTCCACCCCCGTTGAATCGGTGGCGGTGCTTTGCGAAAAAGAACTGACCGTGGCGCAGTTGCTGTCTTTGTCGATTGGCCAAGTATTGCCCATAGACCTGTCTGAACCTGTTCGTCTGATGGTCGATGGTGTCAGTTTGCTGGCCGGTCGCTATGGTGTGCGAAATGGTCAATATGCGCTCAAAGTAGAGCACATCAATGAACACCATGCTGTCCGTGAGGCGGGTATGGCCATTCAGAGCAGTTCGTCGGCCGGTGCCGATTTGGCGATGCCTTTGCAGGCTCAAGCCGATCTGGTGTCTGCCGCAGATGCCATGAATCAGCTGGCCGATCAAATTCAAAGAAATGAGGGAGCCCTGTGATGGACAGTTTAAAAAAGTCGCCCGCCGATGATTTGACCCGCGCACTTAAAGACGTGCAGATGAACGACGTCGTTCAAAAGGCCACATTTGAGAGCCTTGAAGCGGCAGAATCGGGCGACCGTGCCATCCGCGATGTGGGCATGATCATGGATTTGCCTGTGCAAGTGATGGTCGAGTTGGGTCGAACCAAGATGTCGATTGGTCAGTTGCTTGCCCTGCACAAAGGGGCTGTGATTGAGCTGAATGTGCATGCGGGGGATCCGCTGGATTTGGTGGTCAATGGTTGCTTGATTGCTCAAGGCGAAGTGGTCATCGTGGACGATCGCTATGGGATACGGCTGACTGATATCATTTCGCCATCCGAACGCTTGCGAAAAACCAGTCGCTGATCTCCATGTCAACCTTTGTACGTGCCTTTGCTGGAACCCTCTGTGGATTTTTGACCCTGGCCGTGCAAGCGCAATCAGCTGCTGCGCCCCTGAATACTGCGACTTCCCCGTCTGGCTCTTCTTCAATTTTGGGTGGCGCCTGGCTTGGCTTGCTGACTTTGACCATGTTGGTCGTGTTGGCTGCGGTGGTGGTATGGCTTTATCGGCGTGGCACGCAGAGCACCACGGCGGGCGGGCAAATTCAGTTGTTGGCCACATTTGCGGTGGGCCCCCGTGAACGCTTGTTGGTGGTGCGCATTCAAGACCGCATTTTGGCGCTGGGTCATACGCCCACCCAGATCAGTTTGCTGACTGAGCTCGAAGACTTTGAGCCGATTACTGGCGCAGACCCAATGACGGCAGGTTTTGCGGGTCAGCTGCAAGCCTTTTTGGTAGGAAAGACACGCCCATGAGCTCGCGCCAACTCAAATGGATTCTGGCCATGGCGCTGCTGCTGTGTGGCGGCGCCACCGTCTTGGTGCTGGTCGCGGTGGTGTCGAGTATCAGCGCGGCGCGGATGAAGGTGTTACGAGATCAGGAGACGGAGCAACGGAGGATTGCTGAAGAAAAGCAACGAGACGCAGAGGTTGCAAAAGAGAAAGAGAGTATC
>ERZ650308.1334-NODE-1334-length-12868-cov-19.999063_pt1 | contig 12868 bp, 9 predicted proteins | sample MGYA00376244_ERZ650308 | MGnify/ENA primary metagenome ERZ650308 (study PRJEB26733, sample SAMN07839295) | wastewater metagenome | biome: small river; feature: stream; material: water | place: USA: North Carolina | collected 2016-04-26 ...
AGACACAGTTCTAATTATTTGATTGTTGCCATTGCCTTGATTATGGCAGGTGCTTTTGGGAATATTTTGGACTCTGTTTTTTACGGAGTAACGTTTGATGATAGTCAGCAAAATGTAGCCACTTTATTTTCAAATCAACCTTATGGAACTTGGTTTCATGGTAAAGTAGTCGATATGTTTTATTTTCCTATTTGGCAAGGCAATTTACCTGGCTGGTTACCTATTTGGGGCGGAAAAGAATTTACATTTTTCAATGCTATTTTTAATATTGCTGATGTAGCCATTTCGACAGGCGTGGGAATTTTACTCTTTTTCAATAAAAAAGCATTTCCAAAGCACGAGTAATCAATGTATCAATATAGAGTAAAGGCTTCAATTCGTATGAAATGAAGCCTTTTTTTGTGTTATTGTGTATAAAAATCTCTTACTTTGGCCACAATTTGATTGATGGTCATTTTATCAGAAGTATCGATACCTTTTAATTTGTCAGGTGTAATTATACGTTCTTCCTGAATCCGTTTTTTCAATTGGGTTTTAGCTCCAGCGGGACCAAAAACGTATAATTCATCCGATTTTTTGATATAATCAATTATAGAATCCATAAAGTAATTAGTTTGTTCCTTTTTACGATTGCTAAGTTGTGTTTCGTTAGCATTATGGTGGTTGCCTGAAAATGTTCCTTTGTTACCTTCTCGATTATGATGTGATTTGTTTTCAATATCCGAATCGATTTCGGTAATACTTTCCTTCTTTCCGTCTAAGCAAACAATGATTGCTTTTGAGCTGTCAATCCAAATTCCAGTTTGTCTTTTCATGATTTCTTTTTTTAAGTTAAAACATTGTTTTACTTAAAGTTACGATAAAATTAAAAGAAAAATAATTAATTAACGTGTCATTAACGCTAATGAGGTTAACCACATAGAAACATAGTCTTTTGAGTACATATAAAGGAATGCCTTAGAAAAAGCACTATTTCTCACATAGAATGTTTTGTGAAAAGTGAAACGCCTATCCCAATCTTTCAATTGTATTTTTTCTATGTTTCTATGTGGTAAAAGAAAAGGAAAATCTAGTCTTTTTTACCCAAATAATTCGCCAGCTACATCTTCAATTTTAGCGACTAATCGGATTTTGATACCGGTATTTTTCAAGGCAATTTTGTTGTATTTGGATACAAAAATGGTCGAAAAACCTAATTTTTCAGCTTCTTGGATGCGTTGATCCACTCGGTTTACAGGTCGAATTTCGCCTGAAAGACCTACTTCGCCCGCAAAACAAAAATCTTTATTGACAGGAATGTCTTCGTTCGAAGATAAAATAGCCGCCACTACTGCCAAGTCAATAGCAGGATCATCAACGGATATTCCGCCGGTGATGTTCAAGAAAACGTCTTTGGCTCCCAAACGAAAACCAGCTCGTTTTTCTAAAACAGCCAAAATCATATTCAGTCTTTTGGCATTGTATCCTGTTGTACTACGTTGCGGAGTTCCATATACTGCAGTACTTACTAAAGCTTGTATTTCCAGCATCAAAGGTCGCATGCCTTCTAAAGTAGTGGCAATGGCGGTTCCTGATAATTCTTCATCTTTGTGCGAAATCAAAATCTCCGATGGATTAGACACTTCGCGCAAGCCACTGCCTAACATTTCATATATTCCAATTTCGGCAGTGGAGCCAAAACGATTTTTTAGCGAACGCAAGATACGATACACATGATTTCTATCGCCTTCAAATTGCAAGACGGTATCTACCATGTGTTCTAAAATTTTTGGTCCAGCGATAGTGCCATCTTTGGTAATATGACCAATTAAAATTACGGGAATATTGGTTTCTTTGGCAAATTTAATCAACTCAGCAGTGGTTTCTCTAATTTGAGAAATGCTCCCTGGAGTCGATTCAATATAATCGGTATGCAGCGTTTGAATCGAATCAATAATGACGATTTCAGGTTGGATAGCCTCAATTTGTTTGAAGATATTTTGGGTTTTAGTCTCAGTTAAAATGAAACAATTGTCCCCATTTGGGGTAATACGTTCCGCACGCATTTTAATTTGTTTTTGGCTTTCTTCGCCTGAAACATAAAGCGTTTTATAAGGTAAACTCAATGAAATTTGGAGTAAAAGTGTGCTTTTTCCAATACCTGGTTCACCTCCTAAAAGGATTAACGAACCGGGAACAATTCCGCCTCCTAAAACACGATTAAGTTCATTATCTGTAGTGTCTAAACGAATTTCTTGAGTAGAATCGATTTCATTTATTCGCAAAGGTTTAGGTGCTTTTCCGGCAGCCGTCGGTTCGCTTTTCCAAGCCACTTTTTCTTGTTTCTGAATGATTTCTTCGGCAATAGTGTTCCATTCTTTGCAGGCATTGCATTGACCTTGCCATTTGGCATATTGCGTACCGCAGTTTTGACAGAAAAAAGAGGTTTTAACTTTCGACATACTTCTTGGAATAAATTGATTCCAAATTTACAGTAAAGAATGGTCTAAAAAAATAATCGGGTAATAGATTATTGTTAAAACAAAAAACCACTCCTTTTGAGAGTGGTTTTGTATATCAAATCAATCCTTAATTAAGTTAAGGAATTGTCATTTTCGTTAGGAAAAATAATCCAAGGTGTAAAGGTTTTGGCTTCTTCAAACTCTAATGTAGCATACGAAATGATAATAATGATATCATCTTTTTGAACTTTTCGAGCCGCTGGACCGTTCAGTGTAATGGTGCCTGAATTTTTTTCTCCTTTGATTGCGTAGGTTTCAAAACGTTCGCCATTATTCACATTAACAATAGCCACTTTTTCTCCTTCAATAATGTTAGAGGCTTCGAGTAAGGCTTCGTCAATAGTGATGCTACCGATGTAATTTAAATCGGCTCCGGTTACTTTAACGCGGTGTATTTTTGATTTTACAACTTGAATTTGCATGGTGCAAAAGTAAATTAATTTAGTGAAATGGTATCAATCAATCGAATATTGTTAACAAAAACCGCGATAAATGCCCTGTAATTCTTGTTTTTTTCTTTGGTAACGCAAGGCAATAACGTCTTTTCATCAGATATTACAAAATATTCCAAATCAAATAAAGGATGTTTTTCAAAAGTTTGTAGAACCAATTGTGTAGCGCTTTCTACATTTTCTTTTTGAAATTTATCTCTGGCTTGGATTAGCGTTTGATAAATAAGACCTGCTTGATTTCGTTCATCCTCGCTTAAGCGCTCATTTCTTGAACTCATAGCAAGTTGATTGGCTTCTCTATATATTGGACAACCAATGACAGTAATGGGTAAGTGATTTTTGGCTACTAATTTTTTTACAATTTGTAATTGTTGAAAATCTTTTTCCCCAAAATAAGCATTAGTAGGGGTTACAATTTCAAACAGTCGTTTTACAATTGTTCCGACACCATCAAAATGGCCCGGTCTAAATTTCCCTTCCATCTGGTTTTCTAAACCGTCAAAATTAAAAGATTGCGAAACAGGTTTTCCATCGTATATATCATCAACAGAAGGAGCAAATACTATTATTCCTGGATTTAAAGCAGTAATTTTTCTTACATCTTCTTCTAAAGTCCTTGGGTATTTGGCTAAATCTTCAGGATTGTTAAACTGTGTTGGATTGACAAAAATACTCACAACAGAACAAGAATTTTCATTAAGGGATCGTTCTATTAAAGCCAAGTGTCCGTCATGCAAAGCCCCCATTGTTGGAACAAAACCAATAGTTACATGTGTGGATTGAATAGAATTTAAATGCGCTATTAATTCAGCTTTTCCGTAGAAAATGTGCATGTTAGATGTTTTAAAAGGTGGGCAAATTTAACATATTTGTTATTAAGTGCATAAATTTTTGTAAATTTGCTCGGTTTTTATTGCCATAAAATAGTTATACAATATTATGAAAGACAAGAGGATATTATATGTATCATCTGAAGTTGTTCCTTATCTTGATGAGAATGAGGTTTCTTTGATGTCCTACGATGTACCGAAAATGATTAATGATCAAGGCGGACAAATTAGAATTTTTATGCCAAGATATGGCAATATTAATGAAAGAAGACATCAATTACATGAGGTAATTCGACTTTCAGGAATGAATTTGGTAGTAAACGATTTGGATATGCCCTTAATTATTAAAGTGGCTTCTATTCCAAAAGAAAGAATTCAAGTTTATTTCATAGATAACGATGAGTATTTTAAGCGTAAAGCAACATTTAGTGACGAAAAAGGAGCAATGTATCCAGATAATGACGAGCGGGCTATCTTTTTTGCTAAAGGCGTTGTAGAAACAGTTAAAAAATTAAACTGGGTTCCAGATATTATACATGTTCATGGATGGATGGCAGCAATGTTACCGATATATATGAAGCATTTCTATAAAAACGAAGCCTTGTTTTCGGACACTAAAATCGTAACATCGGTATACAGTCAATCATTCGAAGGAACTTTAGATGCTGAAATGATTAATAAAGTTAAATTTGACAATGTACCTTTGGAATCTATTCTAGACTTAGAAGTTCCTGATTATGAAAACATTATTAAAGCAACTGTTAAACATTCAGACGCTGTAATTATTGCTTCTGACAATCTATCGCCAAGTTTAACAAAATTTATAGAATCTTCAGGAAAACCTTTTTTACCTTTCCAATCGAAAGAAGTATTTGCTGAGGCATATACTAACTTTTACAAAAACGAGGTTCTTTAGAAATTAAACTTTATTTAAAACATGCATACCACTTCTTTTTTTAAAAGAATACTTTTTGTTGTTAGTGTTCTATTTTTATATTCTTGCGACAAAGAATACAATTCGATTGGTGCCGACTTATTAGGAGAAAATCACTTTGATTTTTTACAATACACCTCAGATGTTGTAGCACATAATCAGAAAATAGGACCTGTTGACGCAACTAATTTACCGATTAATGCATTGGGAATCTATAACGATCCTGCCTTTGGAAAAACAACAGCACTCTTTGCCACACAATTAAACTTAAGCTCTTTGGCACCAACTATTGGAACTAATGCCGTAGTTGATAGTGTGTATTTATCTGTCCCTTATTTTAGTACTTTAAAAACGACTAATACAGATGGGAGTCATGTATATGAATTGGATTCGATTTATGGCGGGCAAGCACCAATAAAATTGAGTGTGTATGAGTCGAACTATTTCATGAGAGATTTAGATCCTTCTACAAATTTTAGAGAAACACAATCGTTTTATACAGACCAATCTCCAATTTTTGAAAATGCCAAAGTAGGTGCTCGATTGAACAACGGAACAAGTGTTGCTCAAAATGACGCTTTCTTTTTTGACCCCAAAGAAATTGTTCAAAAAGTAACTGCATCAGATGGGAAAGTGAGTTTGGCTCGTTCGGTTCCTGCCATGCGGTTGAAGTTAGATAATAGTTTTTTTACAACAAAAATACTTAGAGCTCCTGCTGCTAAATTAGCAACAAACGATGTCTTTAAAGATTACTTTAGAGGTTTGTATTTCAAAATTGAAACAGTTTCAGGCAGTGCAGGAAGTATGGCAATGATGAACTTCAAAGCAGGTAAAATTACCATTAGCTATACAGAAGATTTAGTTACTAACGGAGTTACAACTAGGGTTTCTAAAACACTAGATCTTAATTTAAGCGGAAACTCAGTTAATTTATTAGATCAGACTAATGCTAATTCGGCCTATTACAATAGTGTGAATAACCCAAACACTTCATTAGGAGATTCAAATTTATATGTAAAAGGAGGAGAAGGTGCCATGGCGGTAATTGAATTGTTCAAAACAACACCGGGGGAGTTAAATTTGATACGAAGTAAAGGTTGGCTAATTAACGAAGCGAATTTAGAGTTTCATATTGATGCAGCAAAAATGACTGCAAGTAATGAGCCAAATCGTATTTATTTATATGACTTAACTAACAATCGTCCCGTTGTAGATTATATATTAGATGGAACCACCACAACAGATGTTAAGAAATCAAAATATGTTTTCAGTGGCCTAATCAATAAAGAAGCGGTAACAAACGGAAGAGGACAAACCTATAAAATTAGAATTACGAATCAAATTCGTAATTTAGTAAAATATGCTGATTCAACTAATGTAAAATTAGGTTTAGTAGTTACAGAAAATATTGGCGATTCTAATTTTTCAAAATTAAAAACAGCGAATAGTTTTACGTCAAAACTCCCTAAAGCATCAGTGATGAACCCGCTTGGAACAGTATTGTTTGGTAGCCATCCATCTGTTCCTGTAGACAAAAGAGTAAAACTTCAAATTTATTATACAAAACCTAATTAGACTGAATTTATGTGTGGAATTGTTGGATACATTGGTTATAGAGAAGCTTATCCTATTGTAATAAAAGGATTAAAAAGATTAGAATACCGCGGTTATGATAGTGCTGGTGTTATGTTGTATGATGGAGACTCATTGAAGTTATGCAAAACAAAAGGAAAGGTTTCAGACCTTGAAGCAAAAGCAGCTACTGAAATCACTACGAATGGTACAATAGGAATGGGACATACACGTTGGGCAACACATGGTGTTCCAAATGATGTAAACTCTCATCCACACCTTTCTAATTCGGGAGATTTAGCTATAATTCATAATGGAATTATTGAAAATTATGCGCCTCTAAAAGAAGAGTTGATCAAAAGAGGATACGTTTTCCATTCGGATACAGATTCAGAAGTTTTGGTCAATTTAATTGAAGAAATTCAACTTAAAGAAAATTTAAAATTAGGCAAAGCTGTTCAGGTAGCCTTAAACCAAGTAGTTGGTGCGTATGCAATTGCAGTTTTTGATAAAAAAAATCCAAATGAAATTGTTGCCGCTCGTCTAGGAAGTCCCTTGGCTATTGGAGTTGGTGAAGGAGAATATTTTATTGCTTCAGATGCATCGCCATTTATTGAGTACACTTCTAATGCGATTTATTTAGAAGATGGAGAAATGGCTAATATCAGATTGCATAAGCCAATGAAGGTTAGAAAAATTAAAGATGATTCTATAGTAGATCCATACATTCAAGAACTTCAAATGAATTTGGAGCAAATTGAAAAAGGAGGCTACGATCACTTTATGTTAAAAGAAATTTACGAACAGCCGAGCGTAATTAAAGATACTTACAGAGGAAGGCTTCATGCTAATGAAGGGCTAATTCAAATGGCAGGGGTTGAGGATAATTTAGAGAAATTCCTAAATGCGGAACGAATTATAATTGTTGCTTGCGGAACGTCTTGGCATGCTGGTTTAGTTGCCGAATATGTCTTTGAAGAATTTACTAGAATTCCTGTTGAAGTAGAATATGCATCAGAATTTAGATATAGAAATCCAATTATAGGTAAAAAAGATGTTGTAATTGCGATCTCTCAGTCAGGAGAAACAGCAGATACTATGGCCGCAATCAAATTAGCCAAAGAAAACGGTGCTTTTGTATTTGGGGTTTGTAATGTAGTAGGTTCATCTATTTCTAGAGAATCACATGCAGGGGCTTATACGCATGCTGGTCCAGAAATTGGTGTTGCATCGACCAAAGCTTTTACCACACAAATTACCGTTTTGACTATGATCGCTCTGCGTTTGGCTAAAGCCAAAGGGACATTGACAAAATCTGATTTCCATCAATACCTACAAGAATTAGAAATTATTCCTGAAAAAGTAAGAGAAGCATTAGAAACTAATGAAAGAGCAAAAGAAATTGCAGCCACTTTTAAAGATGCAACTAATTGTTTGTATTTAGGAAGAGGTTACAATTTTCCGGTTGCTTTGGAAGGAGCTTTGAAATTAAAAGAGATATCCTATATTCATGCTGAAGGTTATCCTGCAGCTGAAATGAAACATGGCCCAATTGCTTTAATTGATGAGCAAATGCCTGTTGTAGTTATTGCGCCTAAGCAAGGACATTACGATAAAATTGTAAGTAATATTCAAGAGATTAAATCAAGAAGCGGACGTATCATTGCAGTAGTAACTAAAGGAGATACACAAGTTCGCGATTTGGCAGATTTTGTGATTGAAATCCCAGAGACTTCTGATGCGTTATCACCACTAATTACAACAATCCCATTGCAATTATTATCGTATCATATAGCGGTAATGAGAGGTTGTAACGTGGACCAGCCTAGAAACCTAGCCAAATCAGTTACGGTAGAATAATTTAATTATTAACACACATTAAAAAAAGCAAGAATTTTCTTGCTTTTTTTTGTGGCTTAAATTTTCGTTTTTGTATTTTTATGATTAATACAATTCATTTTGAGCTTTATAGAATTTATAGCTTTAATTTATAGTGATTTACTATTTTTATTAATAAAAATACAATGATTACAAATAGAGATTAATTAAAATTGATAAATAAAGTTATTAATTATTAAATTTTTCTAGCACAATTTTAATAATAGCCAAAAATATTTGTATTTTGGTCGCATAAACCAAGAAAAATTTTAACTATGAGAAAACACTTACTAATTTTGACATTGTTTTTTTGCAGCATTTCATTTGCACAAAAAGTAGTTTCAGATACAATTAAGAAAACCACAATCCTTGATGAAGTTGTAGTTTCTGCTTCTAGAACTCCTGAAAAAGTTTTACAGTCACCAGTTACCATTGAAAGAATGGGGATTGCTGATATCAAGAAAACCGCTTCGGCTACTTTTTATGAAGGATTAGAAAATTTGAAAGAAGTTCAAATGAATACAAGTAGTATGTCTTTCAAATCAATCAATACAAGAGGTTTTGCGACTGTAGCAAACGTTCGTTTCATGCAATTAGTGGATGGAATGGATAATTCTTCCCCATTATTGAACTTTGTAATTGGAAACATGATTGGTGTTTCTGAAATTGATGTTCAAAGTGTGGAATTATTGCCAGGAGCTTCTTCTGCTTTATATGGTGCAAATGCATTTAATGGGATTTTATTTATGAATAGTAAAAGTCCATTTACAAGTCAAGGAATTAGAGCGTATGCTAAATTTGGACAAACGAGCCAACAAGCAGCAGGTGTTAATGATTATGTTGATTATGGGGTAAGAATTGCAAAAGCATTCAATCCTTATTTTGCAGCTAAAGCCAATTTCACTTATATGAAAGCGACAGATTGGTATGCTACTAATTATGATGATAAAACCGTAGACGGAAGAGATAGAAGTCATATTAATTATGACGGTATCAACGTTTATGGAGATGAGGTTTCTACAAATATAAAGGGAGTAGGTAGCGCTTTAGTTGCTTTAGGTAGAATTCCTGCAGGAGCAGTTAATTTATTACCTAGTACAAACGTGAGTAGAACAGGATACAACGAGGTAGATTTGACGGATAACAAAGCGTCAAACACTAAAATTGATTTTTCTTTTCACTTGCGTCCATTTGGAAACGAAAATTTAGAAGTGATTTGGCAAAGTAAATTTGGATTTGGTAACGCCGTTTATCAAGGTGCCAACAGATATTATTTGAACAACTTTTTTATGCAACAACATAAATTAGAATTCAAAGGGAAAAACTTTTTCGTGAGAGGATATACTACCACAGAAGATGGTGGTAAATCATACGACATGTTATTTACTGGGATTAATGTTAACCGTAAATGGAAAGCAGATAGTCAATGGTTTGGAGAATATGCAGGAGCTTATATTTCATCTACTCTAGGTGGGATGAATCCTGAAAATGCTCATAAAGTGGCTAGAACAGTAGCTGATACGGGTAGATTATTACCAGGGACTACAGGTTTTAAATCTGCATTTGATCAAGTTACAAATGAAGCAAGTGTCCTTTCAGGATCAAAATTAGTAGATAACTCTAGAATTTACCATTCTGATGCTAATTATAACTTTAAAGATTTGATCAAGTTTGCTGAAATTCAAGTTGGAGGATCCTACAGAGTCTATCAATTGAATTCTTACGGAAGAATTTATACTGATGCTGATGGACCAATCAATTACAATGAATATGGGGCTTACACGCAATTAACAAAAAAATTAATAGATGATAGATTGAAATTTACAGGATCTATCCGTTATGATAAATCTAAAAATTTCGAAGGGAACTATTCACCAAGAGTTTCATTAGTGTACTCTGCTGGAGAAAGTAGAAAACATAATTTCAGAGCCTCTTTCCAAACCGGCTTTAGAAATCCATCTACTCAAGATCAATACATTGGATTCAATGTAGGTAGTGCTATTCTTTTAGGTTCGGCACCTGATAACTTAACAAGATTCAAAGAAACATTGCCAATTTCGACTCCTACTGGCCAATTTTTTGCTGGCGGAACTTCTGTAAATATTACTGGACAAAATGCATATGATAATTCTTATACTGCAGCTTCAGTTGCTGCCTTAACAGCTACTGGAAATCCAGCATTATTGAAAAAAACAAATTTAGCTTTTGTAAAACCTGAAGAGGTAAAAGCGATTGAGTTAGGATACCGTTCTTTTATTCAAGACATGTCAGTAGATATTAATGGTTACTATAACGTATATAATAACTTTATTGGAAACCTAAACGTAGTTGCGCCTTTATATGGTAAAGCACAAGATGCTCCAAATCCTGCAGGTGCAGCAACTGATCTAGGAACACAATCACTTCACGCGTTGACAAACGGAAATTATAGAGCTTTCCAATTGTATACTAATACTAAAGTAGAAATCAAATCACTTGGTTTTGGTTTAGGCTTGGCTAAAAAAGTATATAAAGATTTTGAAGTAGGTGTAAATTATAACTATGCTGAATTTAATTTTGATCAATCTCAAGATGCAAGTTTTGAAGCTGGATTTAACACTCCTAAACACAGAGTAAAAGCTTCTTTTGGCAACGAAAAATTATTCAAAAATTTCGGATTTAATGTAAGTGGAAGATGGAATAGTGAGTACCTATGGCAATCTACAATGGCAGATGGAATGATAGCTTCTGCTACTGTTATTGATGCTCAGGTAAATTATATTTTCCCAAAATTAAAATCAACACTAAAAATTGGAGCAGCTAATATTGGAGGTAAAGAATACATTCAAGTGTTAGGAGCAGGATCAATTGGGCAACAATATTTTGCTTCATGGACAATTAATCCATAATTTGACTACTAATTAAAAATATACAATTATGATAAAAAATTTCAAATGGCTATTATTGGTTTCATTGACCTTTGTAGCATGTACTAATAATGACGATGTACTTGTACTGGAGGAACCTGTTTCGGCAGGGTCGGCTAATTTTACAAAATATGTTGCTCTTGGAGATTCATTTGCCGCAGGATATAGTGATGGAGCTTTGTTTGTTGAAGGTCAAAAAGGCGCCTATCCCAATATATTGGCTGAGCAATTTGCTGCTGCTGGAGGGGGTGCGTTTAGTACGCCATTAATGGCAGATAATATAGGCGGACTTTTATTAGGAGGGAATGTTATAGCAGGACAACGTTTGTATTTCAACGGATCGGCTCCAGTTGCTGTTTCAGGTGCGCCATCAACAAATGTAGCAACGAAGTTAACAGGGCCGTTTAATAATTTAGGTGTGCCGGGTGCTAAAAGTTACCATTTAGTTGCAGCTGGTTATGGAAATGTTGCTGGTGTAGCTGCAGGATTGGCTAATCCATATTATGCTCGTTTTGCAACTTCTGCTACATCAACTGTCTTAGCTGATGCTGTAGCCCAAACACCTACTTTCTTTTCTTTATGGATTGGAGGTAATGATGTATTAGGATATGCTACCTCTGGAGGAATTGGTGTCAATCGAACAGGAAATGTAGATCCTTCATCATATGGTTCAAATGATATCACTGACCCAGGAGTTTTTGCATATGCTTATAATGCATTAATTACCAATTTAACCGCTAATAGCGCTAAAGGAGTTGTGGCTAATTTACCATATGTGAGTACATTGCCTTATTTTACGACAGTGCCTTTTAATCCATTATCTACATCAGTACTTGGTGGCGGTAACGTAGCAGTTGGTCAAGCAACAATTACACAATTGAATACCTTATTATACGGTCCTTTAAAATCTGCATTAACCTATTTTGGAGCAGGTGATAGAATCAATTTGCTTTCTACTACAGTAGCTAATCCTGTTCTTATTAAAGACGAATCATTACCTAACTTATCAGCACAATTAACAGCTGCTTTTACTCCAACATTGGGGGCTCAAACTGCGGCTTTTTATGGAGCTGTTTTTGGTCAAGCGCGTCAAGCAACTGCTACAGACTTAGTGTTGTTGCCAACGCAATCTGCAATTGGTGCTGCTCCAACTGCCACTAACTCTGGATTAGGTATCGCGCCACCATCTCCATTAAATAAATTTGGAATCACATTTCCGTTGCAAGATACTCATGTATTAGTTCCTTCTGAAATAGCTGAAATTAAAGTTGCTACAGATGCTTATAATGTAAGTATTAAAGCTATAGCAGATTCTAAAGGCTTAGCTTTTGTGGATGCAAAAGCAATTATGGATAAATTATCAACTACAGGAATTGTAGGAAATAATTTTACATTGACATCTTCTTATGTTTTTGGAGGTTCTTTCTCTTTAGACGGAGTTCACCCAAGCCCAAGAGGATATGCGCTTATTGCTAATGCATTTATAGATGCAATTAACTCAAAATATTCTTCTACTTTAAAGAAAGTAGACCTTGGAAAATACAGAATTTTATTCCCAGCTAGTTTGTAATCAAATTGCTTACATAATTCAAAATAAAAAACCACTACACTTAAGTAGTGGTTTTTTTATTTACAGGAAAAATACCCTGATTTTTTTAAAAAAAATTATTGATTTTATATTTTAAAAATTATCTTTGCACTCTGTAAAAAGTATTTAATCGAGGACTTTCGGTTAAGTCCATTTCATAAACCTAAATAGCTATTTAATAAATACATAAGTAATGTCTAAAGTAAT
>ERZ650308.1336-NODE-1336-length-12864-cov-7.921071_pt1 | contig 12864 bp, 17 predicted proteins | sample MGYA00376244_ERZ650308 | MGnify/ENA primary metagenome ERZ650308 (study PRJEB26733, sample SAMN07839295) | wastewater metagenome | biome: small river; feature: stream; material: water | place: USA: North Carolina | collected 2016-04-26 ...
GCAAGGCACAGCCGTGGCCAGCGACGCGTTCTTCCCCTTCCGCGATGGCCTGGACGTGGTGGTGGATGCCGGCGCGACCTGTGTCATCCAGCCCGGTGGCTCCATGCGCGACCAGGAAGTGATCGATGCCGCCGACGAGCGTGGCGTGGCCATGGTCTTTTCCGGCGTGCGCCATTTCCGTCATTGATTGACACCCCACAGAAAGACCGCATTGACCTTTGACACCCTCGGCCTGACCCCCGCGCTCTTGCGCACAGTGGGTGACATGGGCTTGTACGCCCCCACGCCCATCCAGGCCGAGGCGATTCCCGCTGTCCTGAAGTCTGCCGATGTGTGGGCCACTGCGCCCACCGGTTCGGGCAAGACGCTGGCCTTTGCCTTGCCCTTGCTCCAGCGCTTGCTGGATGCACCACGCCAGACCAACTTTCGCCGCCCTGTGCGCACGCTGGTGCTGGTGCCCACGCGCGAGTTGGCCGTGCAAGTGGGCGACGTGCTGGCCAACCTGGCCTGCAAGCTGCCGCAGTCGCTCAAAGTGTCGGTGGTCTTCGGCGGCGTGTCGATCAACCCGCAGATGATGCAGCTGCGCGGCGGTGCCGATGTGGTGGTGGCCACACCTGGCCGCTTGCTCGATCTGATCGAGCACAACGCCTTGCGTCTGGCCGATGTGCAGCATCTGGTGCTGGACGAAGCCGACCGCCTGCTGGACCTGGGCTTTGCCGAGGAGCTGCAGCGCGTGCTGGCGCTGCTGCCTGCCCAGCGCCAGACCTTGCTGTTCTCGGCCACGTTTGCGCCCGAGGTGGAGGCCTTGGCGGCCAACTTGCTGCATGACCCTGTTCGCATCACGGTCGAGGCATTTGAAGGCCACAAGCCAGACATCACGCAGCGCGCCATCCGCGTGGACGAGAAAAAACGCACGGCCTTGCTGCGCCACCTGATTGCAGAGAACAGCTGGAAGCAGGTGCTGGTGTTTGTGGCCACGCGCTACGCCTGCGAGCATGTGGCCAGCAAGCTTTACAAAGCGGGCATCTACGCCACGCCTTTCCATGGCGAGATGAGCCAGGGCGCCCGCCAAGATGTGCTGCATGACTTCAAAGCGGGCCGTTGGGATGTGGTGGTCACCACCGATCTGGCTGCGCGCGGCATCGACATCGCCATGCTCCCGGTGGTGGTCAACTACGACCTGCCGCGCTCGGCCACCGACTACACCCACCGCATTGGCCGCACCGGCCGGGCGGGGGCGCATGGCGACGCGGTGAGCTTTGTCACTGCCCAAGCCCTGGCGCATTGGCAGTTGATTCAGAAACGCGAAAGCCTGGAACTCGCTTTGGAGCAAATCCCAGGCTTTGAGCCCACCGACGAACCGCCCGCACCGCAGGGCAATGGCGGCATCAAGGGCAAGCGCCCGAGCAAGAAAGACAAGTTGCGCGCGGCTGGTTTACGCTGAGCAAGCCCTTTTATCCTTGCAAATCGTGGAGTGAAACTCCATAATTGCAAGGATGTTTGAACGATTGCTCACCCCCGTTTTGCAGGAAGAGTTGGCGTTTTCCCCAGCAGTGGCCTTGCTGGGGCCGCGCCAAGTGGGTAAAACCACGCTCGCTTTGGCGGTTGCCCGACAGCAGCCGCATGTTTACCTGGACCTCGAATCCGAACGTGACCGGCACAAGCTGTCGCAGGCCGAGCTGTACCTTCAAAGCCACCTGGACAAACTGGTGATTCTGGACGAGGTTCACCGCGCGCCCGGCTTGTTTCCACTGCTGCGCGGGCTGATCGATCAGGCGCGCCGCGACGGCCATGCCGAAGGGCGTTATTTGTTGTTGGGCTCGGCCAGCCTGGATGTTTTGAAGCAGTCCGGTGAAACCTTGGCAGGCCGCATCGCCTATCTGGAACTGTCAGCACTCAATGTGCTGGAAATGGGGGCCAGCCAACAAGATGCCCTGTGGTTGCGCGGAGGCTTCCCGTCCAGTGTCCAGGCCTCGTCGGATGAGCGTAGCCTGCGGTGGCGCGAAAACTTCATTCGCACTTATTTGGAGCGGGACATACCGCAGTTCGGCCCGCGCATCGCAGCCGAAACGCTGCGCCGTTTTTGGACCATGCTCGCGCACCACCAAGGCGGCTTGCTGAACGTGGCGCAACTGGCGCGCAACCTGGGTGTGGACGTCAAAACCGCCAGCGGCTATATCGACTTGCTGTGCGATTTGCTCTTGGTGCGGCGTTTGCAACCTTGGCACGCCAACATCGGCAAGCGCTTGGTCAAATCGCCCAAAGTCTATGTGCGCGACAGTGGTTTGCTGCATGCCTTGCTGGGCATTGAAACCACAGAACAGCTGCTGTCACACATGGTGGTTGGGGCCAGCTGGGAAGGGTGCTGCATTGAAAACCTGTTGTCGTGCGCGCCGCGAGGCGTCACGGCCTACTTCTACCGCACCAGCGGTGGAGCCGAAATCGACCTGCTGCTGGCCTGGCCCGGTGGTGCATTGTGGGCGGTGGAGTTCAAACGCAGCCTGTCACCCAAGCTGGAGCGCGGCTTTCACAGCGCCTGCGAAGACCTTCAGCCCACCCGCAAATGGGTGGTTTACCCGGGGCAGGAGGCATATCCCTTGGCCGCTGATGTGCAGGCCATTTCATTGAGTGGTTTGTGCGAGGTGCTGCGCGGGCATACCAACAGTGGGGGCTGAGGCTTGTGCTCAGGCGCAGGCCCTCCATGAGCCCCATGGGGTGTTCAGTTGTCCAGGTCGTCAGGGACGGTGTCGGCGTCGTCCACTTCGCGCTGGGGCGCAGGCACGCGCACGCCGTGCTTGCTCAAAATCTCCACATACACCGAAGCCGCGCCAGACTTGGCGGCAGCGTCCACCGCTTCGATCACGGCGCTCACGCGCACCACTTCGGCGGTGTCTGCCGTCAGGCCCACTTTGCAGTCAAAGTCCCAGAAATCAGCGCCTTTGGGCACCTCGCGGTTGCGTTCGCGTTTGAAGTATTTGCGGATCTCGTGCTTGACGGCTTCGAGCACGCGGTCGGGGTGCTTGCCTTCGGCTTGCAGGGGGAAATTCTTTTTCATGGGTCGTCCTAAAGGGGGAGGCAAGCGCCCGGTCCGGACGTGAATGCAGGGGCGGATTATCGCTGGTTTGAGAGATGGGGGCGGATCGGACTCAATCCTGGAATCGGAACTTCAGCTGAAAACTCACGGCACCATACAGCCGGTCTTTCAACGGCGGCACCAAGGCCACGTTCAGGCCCCAGTGGCCGCTTTCCATGCTGGCGGTCGGGATGACCGCCGGGAACCAGCCGCTGTTGAAGGCTTTGGGGTAGCCATTGAAGGCTCCACCTACCACACCGAGTTTGACTGGGCCTAAGCGCCAGGGTTGGTAGTAAGCACCCACATAGCTGGAGTGTGCGTTGTCGCTGTTGATGAAGCGCCCGGCGGTGGCAGACCAGTCGTCGTTCATGCGGTACTCAAAGCCCAGACCCGGGTTGGCGTTGCGCAGGCCTTTGCCAGTATCAAAGTGGGCCGAGTAGAACCCGGCGTTGAGCCAAAGGCGGCTGGCGTCAAACTCGGCGTGCGCAGGCGCACACAGCAAGGCCGCCCCACCCACACAGACAAGGCCAGCCAGGTGTTTCATGGGCTCAGAGCGTTTTGAACACATCGCTGGCCGCTTGCACCGTGGCGGCAATGTCGGCATCGGTGTGGGCGGCGCTGACAAATCCGGCTTCGTACAGCGCAGGGGCGATGTACACGCCGCGGTCCAGCAGGCCGTGGAAGAGCTTGTTGAACTTGGGGCTGTCGCTGGTCATGACCTTGGCGTAGTTCTGTGGCAGCTCGGGCAGCAGGAAGAAGCCGAACATGCCGCCCTGGCAATCGGCGGCAAAGGGCACACCGGCCCCAGCCGCAGCGCCTTTCAGGCCGTCGACCAGGCTTTGGGTGCGGGCGCTCAAGACGTCCCAGAAACCGGGCTTGGCAATCTCGCGCAGCGTGGCAAGGCCGCAAGCGGTGGCCACCGGGTTGCCGCTCAAGGTGCCTGCCTGGTAGACCGGGCCCGTGGGTGCCAGTTGGCGCATGATTTCGCGCGGACCGCCAAAGGCCGCCAGCGGCATGCCGCCACCAATCACCTTGCCCAGCACCGTGAGGTCAGGCTTGAAGCCAGGAATGGCTTTGGCGTACACGCTCTGTGCCGAGCCCAGCGCCACGCGAAAGCCCGTCATCACTTCGTCGAACACGAACAGCGCGCCGTATTCGGTGCACAGCTCGCGGCAGCGCTTCATGAAAGGCACGCTGGCGCGCACAAAGTTCATATTGCCTGCGATCGGCTCGATCATCACGCAGGCCAGTTCTTTGCCGTGCAGCTTGAAGGCTTCTTCGAGCTGTTCGATGTTGTTGTATTCGAGCACCAGCGTGTGCTGCACCACCTCGGGCGGCACACCGGCGCTGGTGGGGTTGCCAAAGGTGGCCAGGCCCGAGCCGGCCTTGACCAGCAGGGCGTCGGCGTGGCCGTGGTAGCAGCCTTCGAACTTGATGATCTTGCTGCGGCCAGTCGCGCCGCGTGCCAGGCGCAGCGCGCTCATGCCCGCTTCGGTGCCCGAGCTGACCAGACGCACCATCTCCATGGAGGGCACGTGTTTGAGGATTTCTTCGGCCAGTTCGATCTCGCGCTTGGTGGGCGCGCCAAACGAGAAGCCGTCGAGGGCCGCTTTTTGCACGGCTTCGAGCACCACGGGGTTGCCGTGGCCCAGGATCATCGGGCCCCAGGAGCCGATGTAGTCGATGTATTTCTGACCATTGGCGTCCCAGAAGTAGGCGCCCTGCGCGCGCTGCACGAAGCGCGGTGTACCGCCCACGGCGCGAAAGGCACGCACGGGCGAGTTCACGCCACCCGGGATCACTTGGGCTGCGCGGTCAAACAGTTCTTGGTTGCGGTCGGTCATGTCGGGTCTCAAATATCAGTGTTTGGTTTCGTTGAAGGGCACTTCGAAGTAATCCGCGCCGGGATGCACATCGGGGCCTTCTTCTTCATCGTCGGTTTCTTCGCCCTCGGGCAGCGCCCAGAACAGGCGGTCCGGAATGACCTGGCCCATGCCGGGCCGAAAGCCTTCGTCCAGGCACCGGTCCAGGTAGTGCAGCGCTTCGTTGGTGGCTTCGGGCAAGTCCATGCCGGTGGCCAGCAAGGCGGCCAGGGCGGCGGTCAGCGTGTCGCCTGCACCGGCGAACACCGCCTCAATGTGCTCGAATTTTTCGTGGCTGATCACCGTCTCGGGTGAGGCCAGGACGTTGTCGATGTGTTGTTCCGGCAAGGGCAGACCGGTCACCAGGGTGTAGGGCACGCCCAGCTCGGAAGCCGCCTTGGCGATGTCGCGTGGGCCGGGGTTGCGCTCGCCACTCCAGTCGGGCAGCAGCCAGCGGCGCAAGGTGCTGTGGTGCCCCACCAGCACGCTGGTTTGCGGCAACAGCAATTCGCGGAAGGCGTCCAGGTAAGCGTCGATCTTGTGGTCTTCCCACCACGACAGATTGGGCATGTAGGCCACCACGGGCACGCCGTCGTAGTCGTCGGCCAGCTCAGCAATGATGGCCAGGCTCTCGGGCGTGCCCACAAAGCCGACCTTGATGACTTGCACCGGCATGTCTTCGGCCACGGTGCGGGCCTGGTCGTCTACGGCTTCTTCGTCCAGCGGGTAAAAGTCGGTGATGCTGCTGGTGTCGCGCACATAGGCGCCGGTGCACACCGGCAGGCAGTGCGCTCCAACCGAGGCCATGGCCGTGGCATCGCAGGTCAGGCCGCCAGCACCGCTCGGGTCATTGGCGTTGAACGACAGGATGCAGGCCAAACCGGCCGATTCTTCGGCGTCTGTGGCGTCGGTGTCGAGGGTGGGGGTGTCAGGGTTGTGATCGGTCATGAAAGCGGATTGCAGTGGGCTTCAGAAGGTCTTCAGCCGGGCGCACAGCGCGGCCCGATACAATGCAAATCATTCTATTCGACTCTCTGATTGCGACACTGTGATGGAACACAAAACCTGGATGTGCCTGATTTGCGGCTGGATTTACGACGAAGCCGAGGGCGACCCCGAGCACGGCATTGCGCCGGGCACCAAATGGGAAGACGTGCCCATGAACTGGACTTGCCCCGAATGCGCGGCCCGCAAGGAAGATTTCGAGATGGTGGCGATCTGATCGCGGGCGCACAGAACCGTGCACAAGCCGCCTGATCAGGCGGCTTTTTTCTTGACCACCGCGTAGCGCGCCAACGTTTTCTCGCGGGCCTCAGCGTGGTCCACGATGGGGGCCGGGTAGGTCTTGCCGATCACCACCTCGGCGGTTTGCAGCTCGAGGGGTTTGGCCAGCCAGGGCGCGTGCAGGGCGGCGGTGGGCAGTTGTGTGAGTTCGGGCACATAGCGGCGGATGAACTTGCCCTCGGGATCAAACTTTTCGCTTTGGCTGATGGGGTTGAAGATGCGAAAGTAGGGCTGCGCATCGCAACCGCTGGAGCTGGCCCATTGCCAGCCGCCGTTGTTGGCCGACAAGTCGAAGTCGTTCAGGTGCTCGGCAAAGTAGCGCTCGCCCCAGCGCCAGTCCAGCCCCAAGTCTTTGACCAAAAAGCTCGCCACCACCATGCGCAGGCGGTTGTGCATGTAGCCGGTCTGGTTGAGTTGGCGCATGGCCGCGTCCACCAGCGGGTAGCCGGTGCGGGCCTGGCACCAGGCGTCAAACAGCTTGTGGGCATGCGTGCCATGCTCCCACTTGATGAGGTCGTAGTCGGGTTTGAAGCTCTCGCCGCGCCCCACATGCGCAAAGTTGTGCAGCACCTGCACATAAAAGTCGCGCCAGATCAGCTCGGACAGCCACACCGCCGCGCCCGCGCTGCCCGCCGTCATGCGCGCATGGGCCTCGCGGGCCAGCTGACGGATCGACACCGTGCCAAAGCGCAGGTGCACGCTCAGGTAGCTGGGACCCTTGACGGCGGGGAAGTTGCGCGTGTCTTCGTACTGGTCGATGCGGGTCAGAAAGTCAGCCAGCAAAGCCTGGCCACCGGATTCGCCTGTCGGGATTTTCAGGGCCTTCAGGTTGGTGCTTTCAAAGTCGATGTCCTGCAATGCGGGCACAGGCTGGGCCAGGTTGTCCGGGCGCGGGGCCAGATGATGGGCGTATTTCTCGACCGGGTAGGCCTTCAGGTCAAACGGGGTGATTTTCTTGAGCCAGGCGTTTTTGTAAGGGGTGAACACCGCAAAAGGCTTGCCCACCTGGGTCAGCACCTCGTGGCGCTCAAAAATCACATGGTCCTTGTAGGTGTGCAGCACGATGCCGTGGTCGGCCAGGTGACCGCGCACCTGGATGTCGCGCGCCAGCGCCTCGGGCTCGTCGTCGTGGTTGGCAAACACCGCTTGCACCTGCAGGTGGTGGGCCAGTTTGGGGATCTTGTCTTGCGCCACGCCGTGGCGCACGATCAGGCCCGCCTGCGCATGCCCGGCCAACTGGCGCAGCTGGGCATCGACTTCGACCAGCGATTCGCGGATGAACTCGACGCGGCGGTCGGCGCGGGGCAGTTTGTCCAGAATGGCGGTGTCGAACACAAAGGCCACATGCACCCGCTGGCAGTGTTTGAGCGCGTGGTACAGCGCGGCATGGTCGGCCACGCGCAGGTCGCGCCGCAGCCACACCAAGCCGCTCGAAAATGGGGTTTCCATGACAGCTCGTCCGGTTGGGTCAATAAGTGCGCCGGGTGGCCGTCCCTCGGGGGCGGGGCCGTTAAAATCAGCGCATGACCGATTGTGCCTCCATTGACCTCAAGCATCATTTCCTGATCGCCATGCCCGGGTTGGAGGACGAGACTTTTGCCCGCAGCGTGGTCTACATGTGCGAGCACAGCCCGCGCGGCGCCATGGGCCTGATCATCAACAAACCTGCCGACATCAGCATGCGCCACCTGTTTGACAAGGTGGACTTGCCGCTGCGCCGTGAAGACCTGGTGCAAAACCCGGTCTCGCACGGTGGTCCGGTGCAAACCGAGCGCGGCTTTGTGCTGCACGACCCGATCCGCATGGACAAGCCGCAGGAAGACGGTGGCTCGATTTACGCCTCCACCCTCACGGTGCCCGGCGGCCTGGAGATGACCACTTCACGCGATGTGCTCGAAGCCCTGTCTTCTGGAGCCGGTCCGCGCCGCGTGCTGGTCACGCTGGGGTATTCGTCCTGGGGCGAAGGGCAGCTCGAATCGGAGTTGGCCGAAAACACCTGGCTCACCGTGCCCGCATCGGCCGATGTGATCTTTGACGTGCCCATGGCCGAGCGCTACGACCGCGCTCTGGATTTGCTGGGCCTCAAAAGCTGGATGCTGTCGCCAGAAGCGGGGCACGCATGAGCAGCGCCCCCGACACTACCGTGCCTGCATCGCAACAAAGTTTTCTGGCCTTTGACTATGGCCTCAAGCGCACCGGCGTGGCCGTGGGCAACCGCCTGATGAAGTCGGCCACACCGCAAGGCACCATTGCCGCCGAGGGCGATGCCCGCTTTGCGCACATCGCCAAGCGCATCCAGGAGTGGCAGCCCGACGCCCTGGTGATCGGCGTGCCCACCCACCCCGATGGCGGCGAACACGAAAACACCCTGCGCGCCCGCAAGTTCGGCCGCCAGCTGCGTGGCCGTTTTGGCTTGCCGGTGTACGAGGTGGACGAGCGTTACACCACCACCGAAGCCCATTCCTATGGCGCCAAAGATGCCGATGCCGCTGCGGCGGCGATCATTCTTGACCAATTTTTAAGGAGCCTGCCATGAGCGCACTCGCCCTGAATGCCGAGGCCTTGTACCTGGAGCTGCTGCGCGGTGTGCGCAGCTTGTGCCAAGCCAACACGCGCCTGGTGGGCATCACCTCGGGCGGGGCTTGGCTGGCCGAGCGCCTGCAGCGCGACCTGAGCCTGGCCGGTGAGTCGGGCCAGGTGTCCTCGGTCATGCACCGGGACGACTACGCCCAGCGCGGCCTGTCGGCCGGTGGCCAGACCAGCTTGCCCTTCGAGGTCGATGGCGCGGACATTTTGGTGCTCGACGATGTGCTCTACACAGGCCGCACCATCCGCGCTGTGCTCAACGAGATTTTTGACTACGGCCGCCCCGCGCGCGTGCAGCTGGCGGTCTTGGTCGATCGCGGTGGCCGACAGCTGCCGGTGCAGGCCGACTATGCCGCTGCCCGCGTGGCGCTGCCCGAGACGCAATCGCTGGCGCTGGCCCGCGATGCGGCAGGGCGCTTCAGTTTTGACGTGGAGAACAAAGCCTGATTGAGGTGAAAAGAACATGCTCTACAAACGCAACAACCCCCAACTCAACAAGAACGGCGAGCTGATCCACCTGCTCTCCACCGAAGGCCTGTCCAAGGACATCCTGACGCACATCCTCGACACCGCACAGGGCTTTGTGAGCGTCAATGACCGTGAAGTGAAGAAGGTGCCCCTCTTGCGCGGCAAGAGCGTGTTCAACCTGTTCTTCGAGAACAGCACCCGCACCCGCACCACCTTCGACATCGCGGCCACCCGCCTGTCGGCCGATGTCTACACGCTCGACATCGCACGCTCCTCGGCCAGCAAGGGCGAGTCGCTGCTCGACACCATCGCCAACCTGAGCGCCATGGCCGCTGACATCTTTGTGGTGCGCCACAGCGAATCGGGCGCGCCTTACCTGATTGCGCAACACGTTGCACCCCATGTGCATGTGGTCAACGCCGGTGACGGGCGCCACGCCCACCCCACGCAGGCGCTGCTGGACATGTACACCATCCGGCACTACAAGAAAGATTTTTCAAACCTCACCGTGGCCATCGTGGGCGATGTGTTGCACTCGCGTGTGGCGCGCTCGGACATCCATGCGCTCACCACGCTCGGCTGCGCCGAAGTGCGCGTGGTCGGCCCCAAAACCCTGGTGCCCGCCGACATGGCCCAGATGGGCGTGCGCGTCTTCAACAACCTGGAAGAAGGCATCAAGGGCTGCGACGTGGTCATCATGCTGCGCCTGCAAAACGAGCGCATGAGCGGCGCGCTGCTGCCCTCCAGCCAGGAATACTTCGAGAGCTTTGGCTTGACGCCCGAGAAACTGCAACTGGCCAAGCCCGACGCCATCGTCATGCACCCCGGTCCGATCAACCGCGGTGTCGAGATTGACTCCGCCGTGGTGGACGGCCAGCAAAGCGTGATCTTGCCGCAGGTGACCTTCGGCATCGCGGTGCGCATGGCCGTGATGAGCATCGTCGCGGGCAACGAGGCCTGAGGCCCCAGATTCAAGGACTGAAGCAATGCAAATTCTGATTGATGGATTGAAAGAGCTGAAAGGCGCTGATGCTGTTGAGGCTGCGCTAATAAACAAGCTGGTGCAAGTGGCAGAGGATGCCAAGCAAGAAGGCCACTCAAACTTCTGTCCGAACTGCGAGGCTTTGGGGCGTGAGTTGCAGGCTATCAAGCAGGGTGAGCCTGTGCTGGTGCAAAACGAAGCAAACATAGACGAAATGCACGCTATCGGAAACGGCATCATGTACGGAAAGGGTGAGCAGGGTGAGCCTGTGGCGGAGTCAGTTGAAAAACTTAAAGAACTTGGTTGGAACGATGCGGCTATTGATAAAGCTAACACACCACAACAACGCACATGGGTTGAACTGACTGATGAGCAAATCAATCAAGCCTATGCGGATTCATACAAAGGCATTCCGTTGCATGAAGGTATCGTAGCCAAATTCAAAGAGAATAACGGCATAGCACCACAAGCCAAGCCATTATCAGACGAGCAAAAACAGAATCTTGATGAAATTGTTGGCAATTTGAAGTATTACAGAGCAAAGTTTGATTCACTGACTAAAGAAGAACAGGATGCTATTACTGTCGGCAAGCCCGCTTGGTTTTTAAAGCAAGCAGCACCACAAGGGAGTAAGACATGAGTAAAGAAGCACTGAAGCAAGCGATTGACTTTGCTGAGTACTGCCTTGAAGAGCTTGACCTGAGTTACATGGCTTCAAATCAAGCAAAGCGACTTATTGAGAAATCAAAAGAAGCCCTAGCCAAGCCAGCAGTGCCAGAAATTGACTATAAAGTACTGATTGAAGCGGCTTACAAAGCAAACAATAGATGGGCGCAACCCCAAAATGGTTGTGTCGCATTTAAGCATGGCGCTGAGTGGTTTCGAGATCAAGTGCTCGCAGCAGCACCACAAGGGAGCGACAAATGAAACAGAACCATAAATCCATAGCAAGACGTGCCACAAAAGACATTCATAAAGGCTACGACATTCAAGCGCGTATTGAAATGGCTATTGAAGCAGCACTAGCCAAGCAAGAGCAGGGTGATCCTGTTGGTGAAGTTGAATCATCACTTCGTTTTACTGGCGGCTTCCATGTCAAATTACGACATACAGCAACAATGCCAGAAGTTGGCACGAAGCTCTACACCACACCACAACAACGTAAGCCTCTGAATTATGCTCAACGTTTTGAAATCATTACAAGATGGAAAGACCTGTATGCTGACCAAATAAACGCTGCTGAAATGCTAATTGCTATGACTGAAGCCGCCCACGGCATAGCACCACAAGTCGCTCAAAAATTACCCGATGCAGTTGAGCATTACGGCGGTGTTTTTACAGACGAGCAGTTGGGCATAGCACCACAAGCCAAGTCGCTATCAATTGAGCAAAAACAGAATCTTGATGGAATTATTGGCAATTTGAAACGTCACAGAGCAAAGTTCGATTCACTGACTAAAGAAGAACAGAATTCCATTACTGGCGGTAAACACGTTTGGTTTTCAAAGCCAGTAGATGTACACCCTACTAAAGATGTAGAAATTTCAAACATGGGCAAGCCGTTTACTGTGAAAGCCTATGTCACACCGCTGGTGAAGCCAGCAGCACCACAAGGGAGCGACAAATGAAACTAAAACAAAACCACAAGGCAATTTTGAAGCGTTTGAGCAACGGCCCACGCACAGAGCTGGAAATAACAACAGGCCAGATTGACCAAACCGCCCACGCTTTGCACTCAATCCGAAATCTAAACGAGGCCCAAGCGCTTGGCCTTTGCGTCAAGATTGGCGATGCTTGGAGTTTGACGAATGACGGGCGCAAGGCTATCGAGGCCAAAGAAGTGGAGAGGGCGACAAAGCGGATATGTGCCTATTCCGTGACTGAGCGTTACGATGGGAAAGAGCTTCGACAACTTGGAAATCGAGTTGGTGCGTATGAATTTTTGAACATTCCGTCACGATTTTTCGATGCTCGCGTGTATAGACCTGATGCGAAAGTGTTATAATGGCTTACATCACAAAAGACGAGAAGCACAGGCGAGAAGTGCAGAATTTAAACATGGCGGCGCGGATATTTGCGTATTTGGCTGCAAGACGAATGTGAATGAGGGGCTTACCTTTCGACTGTGACAACCTTCACGGTAAAAACCCAAGATGCTTCGTTTGCCTTACCTCTGAAATCATAGGGGCAGACATAAGAAGTTAAATGCGAAGCCTTAAAAGAGACCGCTTAATCTTGGGATGGTTTGACAGCTTGGAAAGACAAGCATTTTTAGTTATCCTAAAACATCGGACAACTGATAAGTTTTAGGAATAATACTAAGTAGTATAATACCATGTAGTATAAATCATTCATTAACTTAAAAACACAACTTAAAGTGCAATATATCACACATTATGGAAGCTATAATCAAATTCAACCTCAGTTTGTGTCAATTGTCCACCAATAAGAATAGCTTTAGTAACTTGGTTATCTGTATAAGTATAAGGTGTAGAAAAATCGTTGACCAGATATCTTACTATCTGACCCATTTCTGCTTGCCAACTCATATTTCACCTCTTATACTAATAAATCTACACCAAATGGAACATCCCAATTTCTTACAGCAC
>ERZ650308.1338-NODE-1338-length-12857-cov-4.394626_pt1 | contig 12857 bp, 30 predicted proteins | sample MGYA00376244_ERZ650308 | MGnify/ENA primary metagenome ERZ650308 (study PRJEB26733, sample SAMN07839295) | wastewater metagenome | biome: small river; feature: stream; material: water | place: USA: North Carolina | collected 2016-04-26 ...
CTATCACAGAGATGTTGTGCGGCTCCCCAAAAGTTAAATTCGGGCGCAAAACTTCTAGCTTCCCCAAGGACACAATCAGCAATCACATGAAGTAGGAGTGGGGTTTCGTCTTCGATCATATTGCAATATAGCGCGCCGCAAATAAAAGTCAACAAAAATCCCCGCTCATTTCACCAATATTACTCGAAAGAAACGAACGGGGAATAGTTGTTTTTTCAACTGTCAACCAACAGGACAACTCGGTTTTGGATAGGCCTGAAAACTAAAATTAAATGCACGGATGGATGTCTAAAGCGGGGACATCTCCAATTCTACTTCAGACTCGCGCCTTTGTCAAGGGCACTTATATTGTAATCACTTCCATCTACATCTCAAACACAACCTATATCTTTGGCCAAGAAGCAGGGTAGTTGTTTTCCGTATTTGATCTATCGTGCAAATTGTTTGGGAAGCCCTGCGGCTTAAGAGCACCGCCAGATTCTCCACTGTCTATCCCGCTTCTTAAAAAGGGCGGGCAATGGCTGGCCGTTGGAACCCATTTCAACCTTTTTGGGTCGGGTGGGTCGGACGCGAACCGACGCGGGCGCAAGTTATTTACATGGCAATCTTATCGCGGTTGCGATAAGATGCGTAAAACGATGGGAAACCGCTGAACGGCATCTTGTTTTCCTGTTTAAGTGTCTCGTAAATCACCTTGAGAGAAAACCCGCGACGACGAAGGGCGCGTGTGGCGTCAAGAATTTCTGGCGTCATTTTGGTGAGATGATAACGCTTGGTAGCGATGGATTTAGCGGTTTTGGCGAGTTTTTCGATGTTCATGTTTTTCGTGTTGTGGTCGTTGACGAGATTAGGATTCAACCTTGTGCTGGGTCCAAGCGGCCTTGAAGGTGCCATACTTGTCGTAGGATGTCAAGTGCTTTTCTTTCAGTAGGGTGTGGATGCTGCGGAGAGACACGCCGCGCTTGCGCATGTAGCCGACTCGTTGCGCCTGCTCTGAATCCATGCCTCGGTAAGGTCGCCCCTTATTTTTCCTGCGATTGTCATTTTCGGCGTCGATTTTAGCCTGCGCGATAAGCTCGTCCAACTGTTTCTTTGTGTTTGTGTTCATATGTTATATTACTTTAAATTGTTGAGGGCGTCAAGCGTTATTGGCGGTTTTTTGGATAAGATCGTGAACGGCGGAATTAATATTGCCGCCCTTGATTTCGTCAATAATGTCTTGTTTGTTCATATTATTCCTTAATTCCAACGTTGTATTTGGCAAGGTCGATGATGCCAGCGGCGAGACGGATTGGGTCTTTTTCACCCTTGGGGAAAGCGTCCGCAGCCTCAATAAGAATCCGTGCTGCCTCAGTGATTGCGGCAAGGTCAACCTGACCCGATGATGCGGGGATAAATGCAAAACCCTCTTTAGTTTCCCCGCACACAAGGTTATCTCCCAAACCTAGACGCGCCGAAAGATTTTTCGCGGCCTGATAATGAAGAGCCTGATTGTTTTCCTGGCCGAAGTCTGGATAGACGACTGATTGCTTGCCGCTGGATGTGCGAGCGACGATGGAGAGCTTATGGCCCTTCTTTTTGTGGATGTGTGTGGTGATGGCGGTCATATTGTTACTTAAATTAGCATCTTATTATTCTTTGTCAAGATCAATTTCTGTCACGGAAATATTTTCGCCGCCGCTATTTTCTGGCGCGGTAGATACTTGTGGGACTAGAAGGTTTTCTCGCTTGAATTTTGCGAATTGACGGGCTTCTACCTCTTTACGACGAACTGGAACTGGATCATCTCCAAATAGTTCCTTGATTTGGGCTTGGGTGAGCAGAATATTCTGTGACGATCCTTCTTTTTGGCCGCGTTTGGTGGTTTGCATATTGGCAAATTACTCTGAGACTGGGGTTTCGTCAAGCACTTTGTCTACTTCCTCAAGAAGAACTTCGGTGATTGCGCTAGAGAAGAACGTATCTTTATCTTCGCGCCAAAGAATTTTTGCCTGATATTGTTCGGGAGAGTCTGGCCCATGACGAAGAGCTACCTCGCGAAACCAACCCATTTGATAATCATGACGGCGAAGAGAAAGTTTTGGCCTCCCTGCATCATCATATTTAACGCCTCCATCTTTATCAAGGCAAATCTTCAAATGGTGCAACTCATGGTCCAAAATTGCTCGCCGCTGTTTTTCAGTTAGCGTTTCCCAAATCTGCCCGTCTAGAGTGATTTCCGAATCCTTCAAGCCCTTGATTCGGTGCTTAAGAGAATTGATTTTAACAAATGCTAGGGCTGGATAGCCTCCACATTTTAGTTGCGCGCCCTCTTTTGGATAGGCCATTGTGGCATCTACCGTTACTCCGTTGTCGCGAAGTTCGGGATAGTATTGTTCGATTGTTTCCTTGATTAGATCAAGGACTTCTTGTGGTGGGGTGTCGTAGTGCATTATGTTTTTAACAAATTAATCTAACTGTTTGCGGGCGTCAACAAGTTTGTCGATAATATCTAGAGGAAAGGTCTGACATCCAACTTTAACGCCATCTTCAGTTACCTCTTCGGTATAGCTGGCATTGAGCGTCACATCAATCTTTTTGACAAACTCGCAAGAAAAAAGGAAATCGGTTGTGATGGGATGCCCATACGTTTGAGTTCTCTCTTCATAGAATGTCTTACCCGTACTTGCGAAAGCAATAGACTTGGGATGCTTTTCAACACTGATAGCGGCCCCCTTGGCATAGGGTTGGTCGCTACTCACCCAGGATTTGCCTAGCTTTTTCAATTGCCCGACTACTGCATTCCAGTGGTCTTCGTTATAAATTTCAATCCAGAATTTTTCGGGTAGTTTGTTTTTCATTTTGTATTTTATATCAATTTTTCGCCGCCGCAAGTTATTTTTCCAGCCAAAATTTATAGATCATCTGACCAAAAAGAATCGCCGCCATGAATGGAATCAAAATGAGCATAACTGCCCACATGATGGCAAAACCCAGCAACCCAAGAAATAGTTGGGCGAAATGTTTGAGAGATTCACTCATATTATTTCTTGGAAACGGCATCCGCAATTGCCACAACAAGTTTCTCTCCGAAATTCTGATTAAAGCCTGTAAACATAGAGTCTTTCACGGCATTAGTTACGGCTCGTTCTATACTACTGCAAATTAAAGCGCCCAACCCGCCCTCAAAGAAAGCCTTGGGCGATCTAAGTTGACGAATGATTTCTTCGCGGACAGCAAACGAATCTTCTGAAGTGAGTAGTTGGTTAGTCATGGGTTAGGTTTCCTTCTTTATCAAAATAATACGTGACGAGCCTATTATCAAGGAAAAAGCTTTGCGCGCCGTAGGTTTTTACGAGTTTGAAAATTAGATTTGTTTCCATACTATTTCGGCAATGCAAACCAACATAAATATCGCAATAAAGGCATTCAACACCCAATAAACAACAATAGGAAAAAATATCTCAGTTCCATTCTCTTTGTTATAATTATGGAAATATCGAGACATTTCTCCCAGTCCAGTCCACCCAAGGAAAACTAGGCAAACAATAATAATGTGGGCAGGGTTGTTTAGATCAATCATACTTTTTCTTTCTGATGTTTGATAAATTCTCGTTCGCAAGAGTTGATAACGTCGAGCAGGAAATCATTTAAGTCCTTGTCTGCCTGACAGGTTGGATGAACAATAATCTGCGAAAAAATCGCATCCTTGATTTCTTGTGGAACGGCTGGGTAGAGTGTCATGGTTGATTATATCACTTATTAGTATCGGCGTCAACAAGCTTCTTCAAAGTTTCCAGGTCAAAATCTGCCGCGCCGATAGTGATTTTAGTGGCTTGGCGGTTGCCAGGGCCATACGAGCTAGAAAGTAGATCATATGATGCCTTAATCAAAGACTTGGGAATATCGGCGCACCCGAAAGTCCAGTAGGTACCATATTGAACACCTTCGAAATCTACGCCCTGGTGATTGGTGACAATGATAGAATTAACCAAGTCAAACGCTCCCTCATTAAAAAGCGCATAACTAACGCCAAAATCCAGAGTAATGATATATCCATTTTTGGCGAAAAATTCTTTTGAATATTCTCCGTGGACACCCTCGATTACCTCAAGATAAAGATTGGCGCTCTTAACTTCTCCAGTCAAGCCCGCGTTTCTGCCTTTCAAAGATTTGATTTTCTTGCCTACCAACTTCTTCGCCTCTTCTAGTTTGCCTTTGATTTCTTTGAGGGTTACTTCTTTGTTCATGGAGTTGTAGTATTGTTTGGCTAGTTCGGGAAACTTAGCATCCCAAGTTGGAATGTCAATGTAGTAATCAAACTGTGGAGAATCTCCGTTATATGTCAAATGCTTCGCTAACATGCTTTCATCAGAATAGACTTCCTGGTCCCAGAAATTTTTAAGGGGATTATCTTTGTTGCCCTTGCCAATATAGACATACCCGTCCACCACCTTTTTTTTTCGCAGCGCCACCCAATCACGATCATAGTTATATTTGTCAAGGAAAGCTTGCGCAGCGGCTTCGGATTCGAAATAAATTTGATCGTTGCGAAGACCAGAGCAATTGCCTACAATCTTGCCGCTAGGCAAAAGCCAAGAAATATTAGGGGGTGGAGTAATGACGATATATGAACGATCAGCGCAGCCGCTGATTTTTGCGTTTGGGTATTTCATGTGGTTATTTTAGATTATTGTTCGGGCAAAGTCAAGCATTTGTTGCGCAGATTCTTCTGTCGGGAAATAAATTAGTGAGTCCCATGCTTTTTTGCCGAGTCTGCCATCTGGGCATAGGTAATCATAATTATCATTACTACCGAAATTGCCAGTTTTGATGACCCAACCATGTTCTGTTTCTTCAATATCTGCGGCAGAATAATCGCAATGATAGATTACTTTCATATTATTAAATATGTAGGTGTGGCGAACATTTTTTGCACGGGCAGCTAATCATATGAACGCAAGGTGTTCCTTGTTTAGTTACGCCCGTTCCGTTACATTGTTTGCAGTTGTCGTGAAGGCAAGTATTAGTTTCTTTGGCGCGCAAAAATTGATAGAAGCTGTTTTCGGGCAAACCAAGATTTTTTGGCGACGTAAGATACTCGGATAGTTTCATATATTAGGGACTTTCAGTCATTTCAGCCATAAAGAGGAGCGCGAAGATTCTGCATTCGCGGGAATGCTTGGCGCTATTAGTTTTAGTAATATCTGTCGCATCCTCATTCCAAAAAACGTCGGCATTTTTAAATGGCTCAAACGTATTCACGAATGGCTTAACTAAATCTTTTCTATCCACGCCAGGGAAATAAGCTTCAGGCGAATGCTTTAAAGCATGGCAGCAAAAGATCGTGCTTTTCGCCGCAATGATAGCGGCGGCATCTCGATAGGCTTGGGCATCTGGATTTTTCTTCATGACTTACTTTCGCCGCAAATAAAAAATAGTCAAGGCCAATGTGTTATATTTTGGGTGTTGGGAATGTAATTATAGGCATGGAAATCACGTCTGCCGCCGCTAAAATACTCAGGTCGTTTCCAGAGGAAGTCCAAGACTTTTTTCTCAAACTTGAGAAGCGGTGCAAAAAGCGAGGAATCACCTTACGTTTGTCCAGCGGCAAGGCTGTGAATAACTTCGGGGGCCGCTGTTCTGGATACTTTGACGATGTTAATAAACAATTAGCCGTGGCACTGGGCAAAGGATGGGAGCATAGTTTTAGTGTCGCCATCCACGAATCACAGCATATGGCCCAAAAGTTTGATCCACGCTCTATCTGGCACACGTCAATCAATAAAAAACACTCCAACTTCTTTTACTGGCTGGCGGGCAAAGATTTTTCGAATCCAAAAGAATTAGCAAGGGCTGCGATGATTTTGGAGCGAGACTGCGAACGTCGAACGATTGCTGAAATAAGAAAAAAATATTCTCATCTCATTGATCCTGAATGTTATACTATTCAAGCGAACTGTTATTTAGCCTCGTACAAATGGTGTTTGGGTCATCGTAAGTGGCTGCGCAAATCTCCCTACGATAGACGTTTGATGGCTCACTGTCCGCCGAAGCTCTTCAAAGACTTTTCAGATATTTCTGAGAATCTGGAGATGGCGATGGAACGGTATCTTTAATCCCAGCACCAGGGATCAACGGCCTTAATTTTTTCATGCGGGCTTGCCACCTCATCAATCTTCTCGAAATCCTTGCAATTCAAGAGATTGCGTTGAGCGGTACGGTTCACGGCCTTGTCAAAGGTTTTGATATTTTCTTTGACTTTTGTGTTAGAGCGAGGCGCGGCAGACTGGCTTTTCGCAAGGTGAATGAGTTCGCGAGCGCTATAAGTTGAGTCTCTGTAATGATCGTAGCGAAGGGGCCATTTGTTTGATGGGCAGTATTGCTTGTGTCCGATCCTTCGGGCAGAATATTTACCTTCGGCTTCATGGATGAACCAGCCCAAAGACTTGAGATGTTTGATGGCTTCTTCGGTGTTCATATAAAGATAATAGATTATTCTTCCCTTTTCTCCTGCGTGGTTTTCCAAGTGCGATTTTCCCAGCGATTTTCCGCGCTGAGTTTACGCCGCTTGTGTGCGTATTCCCAGGCTTGTCCCGAAAACTGGCACCAATCAGCACCGTTGCCCGACTTGGCATCCTCCAGGCAGATGCGCCCGTAGTCAATGAAGCCAACACTTCTCCATCTCCCCATAATTTCCCAATCGCCAGCGTTCATGTGCCGACCATCAATTTTACCTGCATAATCGACAATGCGGGTTTCCAGATAAAGGAGTTGGGATTTTTCGTCGCGGGTGAATTCAGATAGTGGTTTCATGCTAAAATATATCTGCGCCAATAAAAATGTCAACAAAAAAGCCCACCTTTTTTACAGGTGGGCCAATCTTAGAGCGGAAATTGTTATTTCTTTTCGAGTTTCTTGATGTCGTCTTTATGCAAAACAAGGAATTGCACTCCTTTTTTGATATACTCAACGATTCGGTCGTCGGCAGTCGTTTTTGTCCATTTTGCCACTGGGACAAGGATAATTACGAGTCCGCCTAGAATCGCTAGGGCGTCATCGACATAAGGGATAAGAGATTGAATGAATTCCATAGTGTATTAGGGTTTGTTCCCGTATTTACACCTAAAATTCCCAAATTTTCATCCAATATCTCTGTTTTGCGCGGCGAACCCTATTTGTGTATTTATTTTTTGGGCCGCAAAAGAAATCTACTGTCAAAACCACCACAAACAGCAAAAAATACAGCGGCAAATTAAAAAATAGGCGTTTCATGGGTTGTATTCGACTCCATGGATATTACCCTTTACAAAAGCTCGTTTCCAAGCGCGAATTTCTCCGTCGATATGCATTTTAAGGTCTGAAAGTGCGTCTTGAATCCAAAATGTTCCTTCGTACCAAATCACTTCGCCGCTGTATAACTGCTTGCCGCCCCTCCAATCTTCGGCACCTAGAATATCGCCGCGAAAAATTTTGCGCCCATTAATATCTAGATAGCCAGTCCATGGTTCCACAATAAAGTTTCGCGGGTCTAAATATTCAATTGCCCAGCCGCAAGCCTGTTGGTCGATCAGATGAATAATCTGGCCATCCTGTCCGAGAACAAACGTCTTGTCCAAATACCAACCACAAACTTTATCGAAGATTCTGAAGTTCATGATATTTCCTCAATTGTAAGTTTGTACTTTTTTCCAAATTCTAGCATTTTTTCGAATTCTTCGACTTCCACAATAGAAATAAATTCATGGGGCGCGATGGGAAACAATTTCCAATCTTCGTGGATTTCGCTTAACGCTGAGACTTTCAAAGTAAATGTTTTCATAGTTTTACTTTACCACGTAGAATTAACCCAGTCAACAAACAAATCCCAAAAATTGCCCCACCAACAAATCCAATGGTGAAATACTGACAATAAACTGGCCAAAGAGTGTCAAGATAATCGAGAAAGTTCATTTGGTGATCCACTTGAATTCAGCAGTCCCAGTTTCTTTGTTGGTAATATATTCGGCAGCGCCCGCTTTAATCGCCTCAATCCGTGCGCTATCCCTTCCCCAAGTTGAACCAAGGCCGCTCCCAATTACAATACCCATCAAGAGAAGCAGCATTACTAGACCAAAAAACAATCCACCATTTTCTTTGTTCATATTAAAAAATCTTTGAGGTTCTAAATTTGCAATCAGGATTGAGGCACACCAACTGATGTTTGTTTGCCGACTCTAGAGTTGACCAGCACTTGGGGCACCAGCCGAAAACGCTCACTAGCTTATTCCACCAATATCTGGCGCGCAAAACGTATTTGTTCATGGGTTGCGAATTTCTTGGTATGTTTGAAGCTCTTCTTTCAATTCTTTAATTTGCTCCATTAATGATTGGTTGTCAATCTTTAGTTCGCTAATTTCTTCTTCCAACTCTTGAATTTTGTTCGGCGTTACCCATTTTTCGGCAATTTCTTCCGCCAAAGTAACAATATTGCCAGCCAAACTTTCCGAATAGTCGGGCGAAAAATCTCCAAAATCTTCCAGCGCTACAAATGCGGCAGTGATTTGGTCGTCTTTGTCTTGAGTTTTTTCTTCTTTGTCCGCAATAGCCTTATTAAAAGTTTTGCGTTCAGCGTCCCATTCTTTTTCAGCCTTTTCTAATGCGGCTACTGTTTCCAACGCTTCCTCCAGTTGATCCCTTACTAGATTTAATTCGCCGCCGCCGATGTGTAATTTTGTCCAGTCACCAAATTGTTCGATTGATTGGATGGGGTATTCGGCCCAATCGTGGACGACTACGATACGGGGGTTATCAATAAGGCGAGTTAGATTCATGTTCCACTATATCTGCCGCCAAAAAAATGTCAACAAATAATTGGAGACTGCCACTTATAACCCTGGCCTCTACACGGAAAACAGGGAATGCCGCTTAGATAACCAATCCCGTTACAGTATTTACAGGATTTCTTGGTATATCCAGAATCACGCAAAGTTTTTTCGTCGCGAATATGTTTGGCCAAATCAGAGATATTCATGTTATTTTCCAAGCTTCTTAAAGTGTTTGTTTCGGTCCTCGACCGTTCCTTGCCAAATCAAACCGCCAATAGGATGATCTTCTACCTCAACCGTGTCAATTTCAGACATCGCCCCAAACGACACCTTGGGCAAAAGAAACTGCCGACTATCAGTTTGCTCATGTCGCTCCCTTGACATCATGTAAACAAGATACTCGTCATCTCCTGATTTCCAGTCTTCGTCCTCCTTGTAGGGATTCTCAAGTTCCGAATAAAACAATCCATTGAATTGCTTCTCGGGTCCAACGTAAAGCCACTTGGTTTTGCCGTTGAAAAGTTTAACGCTGGGGTCTTGGGTGGCCATATGTTATTCTACTCTGGAAATTTTGTTCGAGCAAGTCTTTTCTCTTTGATTTGGTTATGGATATTATATGGCAAAAATGTAAAACCCTTGTATGGGGGCAATTCACTGATGGCAACAATATAATTTAGAGGTTCGGCCCTTTCTGCCAATAGGCTTTCAACTACGGTTTCGAGGTAGACAATGTAGGATTTATCGCTCATGACTTGGCAATTTCGGCAATCGCGTCCCATTCTGGAATAAACGAGCGAGGTGTTTCCCAGGTATTCAAAGAATCCGATTCTGGCAGTCCATTTTGTAGGAAATATGCCCCACGCTTACATGCGGCGACCTTGCTATTCTTGTGATCCTCACTAAACAGAAGATCGAATAGCTCGGATGGCGTAAACCAACTACACTCTGCGCCAAAATTTCGCCTTGCATAATCAAACCAGCTTTCATGTTTTCGAGGTTGAATTCCAGCCAGTGGCCCATATCCACAGAAGCAAGCAGTTGTCCCGCAATGATTATAGACTGCCTCAGAGGGTGTATCATTTTCTTCCGAATGGAAGCTCGTAATATCAAACTTTGGCGGCGCTACCTTGGCCCTTACAAAGGTGATGAGCTTGGCAAGGTTTTTGAATTGGGTTTTGGTGATTTTTAGTTGTTTGGGGGTTTTCATGTTGTTTTTAGGCTTCAATGTTGTAAAGAGCTTTAAGCTTGTTTAGCGCAGCGCGAACACCAAGACGGCGACTGAAACGATCCTTGGCATAGCATTCGACGCGAACAGTAATATTTTGATCGCCCTTGACGAGATGGAGTTCAGTAGCCCCGCCAAATTGAGATACGGCATTCCAAATTTCCCTGTGATACTGCTTGCGCTCATATTCACTTTTGACGTGCGGAGGTGGCCAATCTGCAAATGTCCGAATATACTGATCCTTAAGCAAGTTCTTTCGTTTATCGCTACGATAATGAGTAACAGTCAGATGATAGCCCTGACTTTTAAGGTTGTCAAGGGCGGGTTTATTGGCTGGTGGGCGTGTTGTTTTCATGGGTTATTGTAAGTTATTTTGAGGTATTGTCAAGCTTTTCTCCGCAAATAAAACACTCTTTTTTGTCAACGGTGGGGAGGTGATTAACACAGGGCTTGGGAGCATTCGCGGCGAACAGAATAGTGGCGGCGAGAAAAATTAGCGGCGCAAATAGTTTCATATTGGGTAATTCACTGCTGATTCTAGTTTTGTTAACCATTGATTGCGTCTTCCCATTTTTCAAATATGTCTGGGGCATGTCTATAGAACAACTCTGTCACGTCAACGCCTTTCCAGATAACGGCAGTAATGGAGTGTTTTTCGGGCAAAGGAGGATTCCCCAAAGAATATGCGAACTCCCGTTTGTCAGAAGATTGCGGCGGCTGATATTTTGTCTCGAAAACGAGATGGGGGTCGGTTGGGTGAGTCATATTAAAACTTATGCTAAGTTTCTGATTAGTCAATTCATTTTTAACAATCTTTTTGCGCGGTAGATATGATTTGGCCCGATTCCCCAATATCCGTCTACTTGAATGAAATTATTGCGCTGCCAATATAAGAGGTCCGAGTCGTCATCCAGCACGATATAGTTAGTAAAATCAGAGGCATCTGGAATGTTTTCCTGCATCCAAGCATAGATTTCATTACCGCGCAGGCAAGGATGACTGAGTTCGGGAGTTGCGGCGATGATCTTGCCCTTGAAACCCCTAGATGCTAGCAATACATTGATCTGCTCCAGCGTCTTGAACTTGCGCCACGTAGAGGATAGCACAAAATTCCAATCGGCAATCTCGTTTAAAAATTCGACTGCCTGCGGGTCGATCTGATTTTCGTCTCGCGAAAGGTCGGGGTTTTTGATGTTGTTTTTGAAATAGTTGGCGCTGTTCAAGACCCCATCGAAATCGAGGTAGACGAACGGTTTCCTTGGGTCGCTCAGGGCTGGGAAGTTAATCATATAGATACACTATTACTTTCAACTTGAGCTTTGTCAATCAAGAATTTTCTAATGTCTTGCCATTCTTTATTTCGATAGGCAGAGTCTACATAGATCACGGCTGGCTTTCCATCTTTAACCCCAGGAATTCGATGATTATTTCGCGCCAGATATTCTTCTGCTGCGGCGCGAGTAAAAAACGCTTGGTTGAATTCCTCTACCCAAATAAAAGTAAGCCTTTCCCAATCATTGGGATCAAATTTTTCGCCGTTTGAATCCAAAGGCTCTTCTCCAGCCTCAAATAAATAATTTAGCTCATCATACTCTTTCTCAGAAATCTCTTCATGATCTCTAGTAGACATATTAACGTAGACTGGATCGCTGTCATCAAAATCGGGGTTAGTCGCAATGCGGCGATGCCCCAGGACGAGAAATATTGGGTTCGATGTGCAGGCGCAATCTTGCGTTAAGATGGACTGAAGGTGGTCAATCATAGATTTATTTCCTCAACCTTTTGATTTTGCCAGATAAAGTTTTCCCACACGGGAACGCCATTTCTGTTATGACTAATCTTATACCAATATTGATCGCCGCGCAAATTAAATTTCACAAGTTTGTCGTCCTTGAATTGATTTTCGTCCAGCCATTTGTAGCCGTATAAGCTGTAGAGATATTTTTCAAGGGCAGCTTTTAGAATTAACTCAAGAATATATCGGCGGCGCGAATATTTTTCGTTTTGATTTAATTCGTAGAATTTTTGGCCCAATTCATGATTAATTTTCTCCTTTGGCTCTGGAATCCACTTAAAAAAATGTCCCCAACCCATCTTGCTTTCATTGTCGATGGTATATTGCCACCAAGTATGATCAAGATATTGTTCGTATTTGTGGGTAGGTTTAGCATGACAGATAACCTGTCCGTTCACCGCTAAATCTTTGAGCGCATCAAAGACTGGTTGCAATTTATTTTTGCGCCAGTTCTCATATTGAGCCTGAGCTTTTTGATATGCCCGCGCCAGACTATTTAGATATTTTGGATAATCAACTAATCTATCGCGGCGCACAAAAAATCTTGCGCGCTGATTGTCTACGTGAAGAGATTCATATTTGTCATAGAGCTTCTGCCAGTCTATATTGAGGTGAGAAAGGGATGTGTGGAGCATGTTGTTATTCTAAACCAAATTCCCCGACTTGTCAACCGCCCATTCTGAATGTTCTTCAAATCGGTCTGGTCTTACATCTGCAAAACATTCTGGGCAAGTTCCGTTAGACGGAGAATGACAGTCTCTTGTCTTATCCCAGAAGTTTCTATTGCATTCGAGGCAATTGAAATATCTGAATCCTGGTTTTGGTTTTCGCTGGCCCATTGAATTATATTCGGCGCGCTCGTCAATTTTTTTCACGGCGTCTACAAAACACTGGAGCTTATCGCCAGCGATTTCTACTCGGTTTTTATTGCCAAAAGGATAATAGATGGCGTCATTCCAATTCATAATCACATTTCCTCCAACAGGCGAGCTAGTTTTTCGCCAATTTCTGGCTTAACATTATAGATCAAATCATACGCGGCATCAACAAA
>ERZ650308.1339-NODE-1339-length-12856-cov-5.534099_pt1 | contig 12856 bp, 13 predicted proteins | sample MGYA00376244_ERZ650308 | MGnify/ENA primary metagenome ERZ650308 (study PRJEB26733, sample SAMN07839295) | wastewater metagenome | biome: small river; feature: stream; material: water | place: USA: North Carolina | collected 2016-04-26 ...
TGTTTCCGCCGCGCCGCCGCCCAGGGATTCGACCCCCATACCCCCCGTCGTCGCATCAGGCGGGCCCAGGCTGCACGCGCCGCGCGCCATCGGGCTCGGCCATGTCCCGGAATCTGCCTCGATCCTGGGGCTTTCTACGGGCTCGGTTGGCGGGCCCGTTCGGGCGCCTGGCGGGCCGGTTCGGGGGTCTATTCAGGTGGCCGGCGGCGCCGGTTCGGGCCTGGCCGAGCTGCTCGGGCCGTCTCTGCCAGCCGTCAGCGCTCGATCGGCGCCGGTTGCCAGGGCTGCCAGGGCTGGCCAGACAGGCGCGCCGCCTCCTCTGCTCGGGTCTTCGCGCGGTGGTGGTCCCTGCAGGTGGTGGCCAGGTTGCCATCGGCATCGGTGCCACCTGCCCAAAGCGGGCGCCGGTGGTCGACCTCTGCCCCTGTCGTGAGATGGCCGAAGGGTCGGCAGTAGCAGCACAGACCGCCGTCACGGCGCATCACGCGCGCCCGCTTTGCCTGCCAGGCGCTGCCCCTGGTGCGATCCGTGGCAGTGGTGGCCAGCTTGGCGGGTCCGCTCTTGAGCGTGACCAGCTGGCGCCGCAGCATTGCGACCATAGCGGCCCCTGGGTGTGGAGGTGGTGCACGCGCCCGCCGCTGCACCACGGCGCAATGACCCGGGGCCAGCTCGTGCCACGTCGCGTGCTGCTGCTGTTTGCCCACCTGCAGCCGGGGCCGCACCGGCCAAGCTGGCGCCCGCCGTGCACGGGGTGGCCTGGCGGATTGGTGCGGGTTCGAGGTTCGGCACCGGTGCGGATCCGGGCCCAGAAACGACAAGGCCCGCACTGTGGCGGGCCCTGGTGGGATGGTTCGGGGAATGCGGCGGCGCTGGTCTGGTGCCCGTGGGCATCGGCTGGCGCCGCTGTCGGCCTGGTCTTGCCGGTCTAGCCGGTGTTCCCGCGTCCTGAATCGTCGCGATGCGCGACAGGGGCGCAGTGTAGCGCAAGCCGGCGGCGATCAGCTGGCGCGGCGCGCGCGGGTCTTTTCCCGGTGCACATCCTGAGCGCGCATGGCGGCCTGCGCTGCCGGATAGAGCGGGTGCGAGGGGATGACGCGGATCCGGTCGCTGTCGAAATAGTCCGTCATCGTGTCGGTGTCGTTCTGGACGCGGAAGCACGCCTGCACCTTCTGGCTAAACCGGCTGTAGTCCCGCGCATAGATCGTGATCGTGCCGGCCGGGTAGCCGATCAGCTCGCCACTGCTGAACCATGCTTTCTGCAGCCGCGCGCCCTTGTCGTCTTTCAGGCCGTTCCAGTAGAACAGCGGCGCATCGGTGATGACGCGGGATGCCTCGCCGGCTTCGAAAGTGGCGCGGCGCACCTGCGCGGCCGCCTTCTCGTTGACGGTACGCAGGGCTGCCGCGGCCTCGAGCTGCGCCAGGTACGGCGCGCCGTGCAGCGGGCCCGTGATGATGACGCGCACGGCGCACCCGTTGCGCATCTCCGGCGTGCCCATCATGTGCACCGGGAAACGATTCACCCGCCGGCCATCTTCAAGGGTGATGTCTACAAACTGCCCCCACTTGTCGCCATGGGCGGCGACGACTGCGCCGCGTCCTGACGGGTTCGCCATGTCGCCGGTGTAGTCGATCCCGATCCCGACCATGGCGGCCAGGGTTTCAGCGTCGACGACGTTGCGGGTGTTGTAGATCATGGTCAGCTCCTAGAAGCGCCGGCCAATCCGGGCCGGTGTCGGTTTGTGCGGCTGCACTGGCAGGCGCCCCGCAGGCGCCTGGCGCTGCAGTCGGTCAGATCCGGCGGCAGTCGTTGTACGCGGGGAACACGTCGCCGGGTTGCGCGCGGCGGGCCCATTCGCACAGCTCAGCATCATCACGGTTCGCTGACAGCATCTCGGCCAGGCCGTACCGCTGTCCCTCCACGATGAATTGCGGTTCTCCGTCGTGGCGCATCGCGCTGGCCAGGTTTGCCACCGCGCGGGCCAGATCGTGCGAACGCTGCAACAGATCCATCACGATGATGGATTCCACCGCGGTGCAGCCGGTCAGCATCTGACGGAGTGCACCGGCTGCCAGCTGCTGGGCCTGGGATGCGGCCGCGGCATCTTCGGCGCGACGGGCGGGTGATTTCATGGTGCGCCCTCAGATCTCTTCAACCATGATGAGGGCGACGTCGTGGCGCTTTGCCAGCGCCGCCACGTGCATTTCCACAGCGTCGGCGACGGTGCGGAAACCTGCGCGAACCTGCCCCAGGTGCGGGATCGTCTGCAGGTAGGTGATGCGGTGCGTATACACAGTGAACCCCTCAAGGTGCCAGCCTGCCGGGCCGGTGTCGGTATCGCGTTTTGCGATGTCGCTACTTTAACGGAATGCGTTATCCATGCAATAGGCTTGTCGGTGCTTTTTTGCATTCCACATATTGCAGAATTGCAAGCGACGCGTCGCACCACTCTATAACGCTATCCGCTACATTGCAGGCCATGCGCTGCAGTCAGCGGCGCACCGACACCGGCCCGGCAGGCCGGCGCTTTTCGGAGCCTTCACCATGTCCCATGCCATCCGCTACCCGATGACCGGCGCATATCGCGCAGCTGCTGAGCTGTACGCGGGCCTTCTGGCCGCTGCAGCATCGGCGCCCGACGACGACAGCGCGCGCACCCTGCCGGAATGGCGCCCGGCCGATCCGGCCGACGTGCCAGAGCTGTACGCCCTGGCCATCGATCGCACCTGGCGGGATGGCCGGTGGCATGTCGAGCTGAAGGCGCCAGTACAGGACCACGCATCGCCCATGATGGCCATGCATGGGCCGGAGCGGCCCGCAGACGCCTGCCGGGCGCTGGTGGTCTTCGAACCCGAACCGGGGGTTCGGAGTTCTTGCACGATCGCCGGAACTCGGCCGCGTCTGCTGGCCATGGCCGACACGGTGCGCAAGAACTGGGGCCGCTACGGTGGCGGCCCAAAGCCTGCCGAACTGGTGCCGGCCCCGAAGGTGCGCCGCGCCAGCTGGCCGGCGGCGGCGCTGAAGGTGTGGCGGGAACAGATCGAGTGCAAAGAGTGGGCCGACGTGCTGCACCTGGGGATGTCGGCGCTTGGTGGCCGGGTGTATCAAGGCGCCGGCCGTGCTGCTTTCATGGTCGTTGCGCCGCTGCAGGTTGAAGGCCTGCCGGCCGAGTTCGCAAGCGCCCGCCGGGACGATGGCCAATGGGTGGTGTTTGACACGATGTCGGGCCGTGCCATCGGCCAGCGTGGCGCCGGATCCCGCAAGGCTGCCGAAGAACACGCCCGCGGCGAGTGGGAACGGGTGGACCCGGACCGCCGGGCCCGGGTGGTGAGCGACGCGCGCCGCGATGAAACGACCGGCGCCGATGATGCGCTGGCCGCGTGGTGCCAGGCGCACGGGATCGGCGCCGATCTGGTGCCGGCCGATGCTGTGCCGGTTGAATCCGAACCGGTGGCCGATGCTGTGCCGGCCGAGCTGGCGCCGGCTGCCGCGCCCGTGGTGCTGCAGGTGGTGGCCGCGACTGAAGGTCCGGCGGCCCTGCCCTGGCAGATCCTGGCGGCCCGGCCGGCTGCCACCTACTGCACCCCAGTGCACACCATCGGCGTGCATGAGTGGGCATGCGTCGTCTACACCCATGAGACCTACGGCCCATCCACTGATTACGTGTGGCGCCGCGTTTCCGATGCGCGCGCCGGTGGCCAGTATGAAGGCGGGCGATTCTTCAGCGGGCGCGAGTGGCCGACGTATGACAGCAACCGGGCCCACTATGGCCAGCCGGTGACCCTTGCGAAGCTGTACGCCAAACATCAAACCGAGATCCGGGCGGCCCTTGATGCTGGCCGGCCTGCGGCCCTGCAAGCCTGGCAGGCTGTCGCATTGCGCGCCGGTGTTGCACCCGTAGCAACCGACGCAGAGGCGGCCGCGATGGTCGGCGCCTGTCTGGCACGCTACGGCAGCACCGACGCGGCCGCATGCGTGCATCTGGCCAGCTTCGCGGGCTGGCACGCCGACACCCTGCAGCAGCTGCGCGCGGCGGCCGAACCGGAACCGGCAGCAGCTGGCGCGCCCGCTGCAGATCCTGCGCCGTGGCGCGGCCCGGACAATGCCGCGGCCCGGGCCCGGGTGCATGCTGTGCACGTGCGCACCGCGCGCACCGCGGCAGCTGTCGCGCCGAACTGGCACGCCGACGGCGCGCGCATGCGCCGCAGTGTGAACGCGCCCGGGTTTGACGCGGCATCCCGCCAGCTGCGCGCCGCGGTGGCGGCCGCACTGCGCGCCGAACGGGCCGCAGCTGCAGCGGAGCCGGTGCCGGTGCCGGCGGTGGCGCCTGCCGATGATGGCGGGTTCCGCGCCCGCGTCGAGAAGGCGGCCGCATGGATCGGAACCGGTCGCCCTACCTCGCGCGCCTTTGATTCGTGCTTCGAAATGTGGGATGGCGCCGCGGTTTGCGTCGCGCTGCTGGAGCGGGCGCAGCGCCGGCCCGATACCAAGCTGGCGGCCAATCTGTGGCGCTACCTCGCGCGCCACCACGTCGAGAAGGTGGCCAGCGAGCGGCCGCCCGGGCTGTCCCTGGCCGAGTGGTCGCGCCAGCTGGTGGCCAGATCGGCGCCGGCCGAACTGCCGCCCGAACCTGCGCCGCCAGCCGCGCCAGCTGCAGCACCCGCACTGGTTCACCCTCGAATGGCCGAAGCGCTGGCCATCCTGGCAGCCGCGGTGCAGCCGGTCGACCCGGACGCGGCAGCCGATGCCGCAGCATGCGCCGATGATGCGCTGGCCCGGGTCTATGGCGACGCGGTGGCCGATGCGGTGGCCGATGCCATGGCGGCAGCGCCGCCGGCCGAACCGGCGCGGACTGCACGCGATGGCGCCGACGATCGCGCCGCGCGCTTGGCGGCGCTGCTGGTGGGGATCATCGGCACCGATCCGGCCAGGCTGGCACCGGCGCTGCGCCGCGAATCCGCGCGGGTGGCAGCGGCTGCCGAATCTGTGCCGGGCAGGATCGCCGACGGCTACAGGCGCACCGCGCGGGCCTTGGCGGACATGGCGACGGCAGAGCTTGCGCGCGCCGCGCCAGACCGCGACACCCTGGCACCCGATGCGCCGCGCCCGGATCCGGCGGCGCTGGTGGCCGAGCTGGACCAGATCACGGCAGCCGCGCGGGATCGCATGGGCGGGCGCACCGGGTCGGAGCTGTCGGCGATGACACCGGCCGAGCTGGCGCGGCGGCATGCCATCCTGCAGCAGCTGCCGACGTTTGCAGAGGAGCGGCAGGCGGCCCGCCAGCGCATCGCGGCCAGGCTGGCGGCCCGACAGGCGCGCCCGGCGCCGGCCCGGGCAGCGCCGCCGGCCGCCGGCGAGCCCGCGATCGCGGTCCCCGAGTTGTCGGTGATCCATGCGAGCTGCCCCGCGGTCGGGGAGGCCGGGAGCGCGAGATAGGTGTAGGTCGTGACGGACTGCGCCGAGGCCGGGCCCGCCAGGAGGGCGAGAACGAGACCGATCGCCGCGAGAAGACGGAAGAGCATGGAATCCCCCTAGTATCCGATGGCGAGCCACGAGAACGGCAGGACCGATCCCGTCGAATTGCGCAGGTCGATCTGCGTGAGCGGGTTCGCGACGTTGGCCCACGCGCCGAAAGCGCCCGTCACGCCCGGAGCGCCCGAGATGTCGCCCGTGATGAAGGTCGCGAGGTTGGCCGTCGCGAAGGCCTGCGCGAGGGTCACCGTCAGCGTCGACGAGTTGTTCACGTTCGTCCGGCCGAAATTGATCGTCAGGAGAGCGGCCGGCGTCCGAATCCGCAGATAGCCCGGGTTCGCGATCGAGGCCGGGAACGCTTCTTTCAGGCGCAGCGGCGCGAGGAAGGCAGTCCCGAGCGTGCCGGCGAGCGCCTCGGCCGTCGTCGCGAACCGCGCATGGCCGACGACCGCCTCGGACGCAGCGACCGCGAGATGAGCCGCGATCTTCGCCGCGATCGCGTCGCGGAGTTTCGTCCCCGTCCCCTTCGCGAGCGATAGCCCCGCGTCGAGCACGACCTGAACGAGGTTCTCCTGAACGTCGTTCAAGAAATCCGCCGTAACGATCGTTCCCTGATCGCCGGCGAGGATCGAGGGCCGTCGGAAGTAGCCCGGCGAGACCGTCGCGAGAGGCGAGGGAATCGTCGGGACGTTGCTCGGGTCGTCGATTCTCTGCATCAGGGCCCCGTGTATCGGTAGTTTAGGTGCGCCGGCTTCCGGTGATCCAGAAGGCAGGTCAACGCGGCATCGCCGAAAGATCCGAGCGAGTCGCCGCTGCGCGATTCGCTCGCGCGAAACCATGCGATCTCAAGGCCCGGGAGGACGACGTCGAAGATATGGGCGTCCCCGAGCGGCGAGCCGTCCGAGGCCGGCGGATAGGGCCGGTGTTCCGTGATCGTGATCGCGAACCCGAGGACCGCGGCCGCTTCGATGAGGTCCGCCTTCGTGAGGCTCCCGACGCGCGTATATTTCTCGAGGACGACCGCGCGCCGCTCCGAGGTCGTCGGCGCCAGGTCCCCGCAGTCGGGCAGGCCGAGGACCCGCTCCCAGTCCTCGAGGAAGGCCGTCGTCCCGCGCGGGTCGAAGTCCGAGACGAGGAAGTCGGCGAACTCCTCGAGGCGATCGTGCGCGCGAGCCGTGACCCGCAGGAGGTTCGCGAGCTCGGAGTCGCCGCCGATCGGGAGCGCGTCGCCAGGAGGCAGAAGAGCCAGGAGCCCGGCGAGGATCGAGTCCTCTCTCAGACCCACGTAATCGCCCCGAGGTAGCGGTATTCAGCGGGGCCGGGAGTCAGGTTCGCGGCCGGGACCGTGATCTTCGCTTCGCCGCCTCCGGCCGCTCGAGAGACGACCTCTTGCAGGATCGAGAGCGGGACCTCCTGGCCGGGCTCGTGATTGTCGACGAGCCACGCGTCGAGCTCGTTCGTGACCGCCGTCCGGAGCGTGGGCGTATCCGGCGAGAGGTGGATCGAGAAGGCCTGCGCGACGAGCGTCGGCGCGAGGACGTTCCGGTCGGCCGAGAGCGGCTTTCGAGCGTCGATTGCGGCGCGCGCGTTCGTGAGCGCGGTCGCCGAAGGCGTCGGGGGATGCGCGGCGGGAATCGCGCCGCCCGTGTTGATGACGTAGACCGTGACGACGTTCGAGCCCGAGGCCGGCGACCGAACGAAAGCATGCGTGATCGGATCCGAGGGCGTCGAAGCGCCGAGCGTCCAGGCCTGATACTCGGCGGCCGTCCCGCCCCGCGGCGGATTCTGGAGCCGGGCCAGAACGCGCCGCTGCAATGCGGCATCGGGCTCCGAGTCGACCGCGCCCGAGAGACCGAGGACCGCCGTGACGATCGGCGGGACGCCCTCGATCGGGGAGACGAACGAGAGCGAGCCCGAGGGCGCGACGTTGCCGGCCGCGCCGGACTCGACCGCGACGACCGGAACCGCCCAGCCCGTGACGCCCAGGCCGAGCGTGAAATAGGAGACGTGGCCGTCACCGACGAAGAGCCCGGACCCGTCCGAGAGGACGCCGATATTCGTCCGGATGTATTCCCGGCCGTCCGCGCGCCGAAGGATCGTGTCGAGCGGGATCGTCGCCGTCAGGGTCCCGGTCGCGCCGACCCAGCCCTGCGAGAAGGTCGCCGCGCCGCGCGAGATCCCGAAGATCCCCGCCCACCGCTCGAGGGCCGCCGCCTGCGCCGTGTCCGGAAACAGGTCGTCGGCGAGCTGCTGGAGGTAGCCGTATGCGCCATGCAGCGCGCCCGCCTGCGCGTTGAGCACGACCTGGACGAGGCTTCGCTCAAGGCGAGCGTCGATGCCCCCGAGAAGCGTGTCGGCGTCCGAGAGGATGGTCTCCCGAACTTCGGCGAGGGTCGGTCGGATGATCGCCACGTGTCAGAGCCTCCAGAGGTACGCGTAGCGGGCGGGCGTGTCGGCCTCTCGAACCACTTCGATCCCGATCTTGAGCAGGCCGCCGGCCGCGACCTCCGTTTCGATGTTGATCTCCGAGGCGATGCCCACAGCGATGAGCCAGTCGAGCGCCTCGAGCGAGAAGTCGCGCGCGCGCTGGCGGGTCTCGTTCGTGAGCGCGGACCGTTTCAACGTCCAGAGACGCGACCCCATCGGCCCCGTGCTCGAAAAGACGTCGGCCCAGTACCCGCGCAGGTCCTCGCCGAACGCGCCCGTGCCTTCCGGAAGGTCGTCGCCCTCGAGCGCCCGCCGGTCCGTGAACAGGGAGAGCCGGATCGCCGTCTCGAGCCCGTCCGTTTGCAGGTAGGCGTTACCCGAGGCGCGCAGGTCCCCCTCGATCCCGAGCTCGCTCGTCGGGACCAGGAGGAAGTCGGCCACCGTCGCCCCCTAGATCACGCCCGAGGTCGGGGAGCCCGCCGCCGCGCTCGTGTGCGTGTGCGCTAGGAAATTTTTGCCGTCGATCACCGAATTCGAGCCGATCGAGACCGAGGCCCCCGAGACCGTTGCGGCCCCGCCGGCCGTCACCGTCGCGGCGCCCGCTGCGTTCACCGAGACCGCCGACGCGTTGACCGTCGCGGCCCCCGTCGCGTTGACCGTGACCGTGCTCGAGGCCGTGATCGTGACCGCCCCCGTCACGTTGAGAGCGATCGGGCCCGTCGTCCCGTTGACCTGCGTCCCGTCGATCGAGATCACGCCCGCCGAGTCGATCCGGATCCGGGCCGTCCCGTGCGCCGAGTAGAGCTCGACCGCCCCGACCGGCAGGTTCTTTCGGCGCGTGGCCCGGTCCTCGACCCCGATCACGACGAGCTGGCCTCGGTCCGCGCCGAGCGCCAGGACGACCGCTTGCGACGAGAGCGGCGGATTCGAGGCGAGGCCCCACTCGCCGATCCGCGCGCAGTCGTCGCGGAGCTCGCCGAGGAACCCCTGCACCGTCATGAGTTGCAGAGCGCCCGAGTCGTCGACCCGAAGCGTCCGCGCGAACGTCATGAGGACCCGCAGGCGGCGGTAGAGCTCGGCTATTCCAGCCATAGCTCCTGCACCCCCTTCGCCTTCTTCCCCTTCGGCGGCTTGACCGGCTCGGCGTCGAACGCTCCCGGCCGATAGATCCCGAGCGTCGTCGTCGATCCGCCCGTCGCCGAACGGCTCCAGTCGACCGAGCCGACGAGCATTTCAACAGGAGAGCCGCTCGGGCCGCCGATCTCGAGGATCGGATCCCAGACCGAGACCCGTTCGCCGGGCCGCCAGAGATGGCCGTCGAGCGTCCAGTCCGGGAGCACGTAGACGATCCGCAGCGACCGGGCCGCCGAGACCGAGGCCTCGAACGCGACCCGTTGCTTGAGCTCCGCCTCGCTGGCCGCCGTCTCGGCATGGAGGACTCGGGGCCGGTAGCGGGAGACCCCTGCGTCCTTCGTCTCGACCCGGAACGATTGCCCGGGGCCGACCCCGACGTCCCAATAGGCCGGCGTCGGGCCGGCGCCGTGGATGATGTACCGGGAGAAGCGGCCGCTCTCGTCTTCCTCGACCGAACCCTGCTCGATGTTGCTCCCGCGCTCGAGCGCGACCGGCGCCTTCTCGATCCCCGGGCGCGTGAAATAGACGCCGCCCTCGAGGTCGCTTGCGAGCAGGAGGCCCCGCATTCGCGCCAGGCGATCGAGGGCGTCGAAAACCGTCTCCCCCGTCTGGAGCGCGAACGTCGTCACGCTGCCGAGCTCGGCGACCGAGAGGTCCGTCCGAAACCGCAGGTCCGAGAACGGCGCCAGGAGCTCGCCCGCGATCGTCGCGACCCGCGCGCCCTTCCATTGCCCGGGCTCGTTCGCCGCCGAGCACTCGACCAGGTCGGCGACGATGTCCGAGCCGGAGACCGTGATCGCGTTGGTCGTCCCGTTGTAGGCCTTCGTCCGACGCGTGATCCGGGGCGATAGGACGAGCTCGCCGCCGACCTTGATCTCGAGCCGGTCCCCGCGCAGGAGCTTCCGCGCCGTCGGGTCGTCGAGCTCGACCTCCGGAAACAGGAGCTCGAACGTCCCCGCGAGCGCGTCGATCGCGCGCGAGACGCGGACGATCTCCCAGCCCTCGAGGATCTCCCCGTCTCGGTAGACCTCGAGCTCGTCAGGCACCCGCCAGGACCTCGAGCCCGGCCCCGTACGGGACCCGGCCCGGATGCCGGATGAGCGCCCGATTCCGAGCCACGATCTCGGCCTCGCGGGCGACGTCGCCATAGAGCCGCTGCGCGATCACGATCGCCGGGACCTGCGCCGGGACCGTGTAGACAACCCGGGCCGGCAGGCGCGCCGATCGCGCGTCCAGGTCCCGAATCACCGCCGTCCGGAGCGCCCGCAGCGCCCCCGCCTGATCGTCTGCGAACGCGTTCGAGGCGACCTCGATCGCCGCCGAGAGCTCCGCCGCGATCTCGTCCCGCAGCGCCGCCGCGTCCGAGCTGCTCTCGAACGTGATCCGCGAGAGGGCCCGAGCCCTGACCATCGTCGCCGTCTGCCCGACCAGGGCGACGAGCGCCTGCTGGTTGCGTGTGAACGTCTTCCGGGCGTTCGTCTCGAGGCCCGGGTCCGCGAGGTCCGCCCCGAACGAGACCACGTCCTCGAGGCGCTGGTAGACCTTGAGCGGCGCGAGCGGCAGGGATAGAAGGTCGTCGAGCCGGTCCTGAAGGGTCCCCGCCATCGCGGCCGCGTCGACGATCGAGCCCGCGACGTCCCGCTTGAAGTCGTCGACCGCCTTCGCGTAGGCCGCGATCTCCTCCGTCGCCGCCTGGCCCGCCTTCAGGAACTCGAAGGCCGTCGAGATCGCGTCGGCTGCCGACGAGGCCACTCCGGCGAGGCGCTTGATGCCGGCCCCCGTGAGCCCGTCGAGCGCGAAGACCTTCGCGAAACGCGCCTTCGTCGCCGCGATCGCCGCGTCCGCCTGGCTCTCGACCTTCCCGGCCGTGTTGGCCCGGGGCGTCGGCGAGACGGCGAGGCCGGCCTCGACGAACTCGATCTCGAAGCGCTGGATCCGCTCCTCGCGGTCCGGCTCCTGGAATCGGTAGGACGCCACCGCGACCATGATCGCGGCCCGGTGCGGGAGGACGAGCTCGCCCGGCCCCTTCTGCTCGAGGGCCGCCTCGAGCTTCTCGGCGTCGAGATCGTGATCGGCTCCGAGGACCGCGCCGCGGACCGAGAAGGTCCGAGGAGCCCGCCCCAGGTCCTCCGAATAGGGCACGTCGCGAAACGCGAACGTGTGAACGTCGAGCCGGCGACCGCCCGAGCGCTCGGACTCGAAGACGAAGATCGGGATCCCTCGGAATCGCGCGTTGCGTCGCCGGAGCTGCCACCCTTCCACGGCTGCCCCCTACTGCGGCCCGAGCGCCGTACCGCGCGACAGGAGGTCGAACTGCAAAGCGGGGTTCATGGTCCGAGACGACGCGACGCGCGCCCGCTGCTCCCCAGAGAGAGCAATCCCGATCGTGCCGGAGACGTCGACCTGCGACCGGTGCCCGACATCCGGAGCGACGAGCCCGGGGATCTCGCGCGGCTGCGTAGACGGGACGTTCGTCGGAGTCGCCGAGAGCCCGAAAAAGTCGGCGAGCTCCTTCCGGTAGTAGAAGATCCCGCCGAGCGCCGCGGCGACCGCCAGGAGCGGCGCCGATGCGATCCCGAGCGCGCCGAAGGCGCCCGCGAGCGAGACGATCGAGGCCGCCAGCGGAGCGAGCGTCAGGAGCGCCATCCCGCCAAGAATCACCTTCAGGCCGCCCATGTGCTCCACGAAGTCTGCGAACTGCGGGACCGCCTCGACGAGCCAATTCGCGAGCGCCTCGACGCCCTTCGCGATCTTGATGACCCACTCGCGGCCCTTCGTGAGGATCAGGTCGCGATGGGATTTGATCCACTCGAGCATGCGGTCCGTGACCCGCTGCAAGTCAGGGAAGAGCGAGACCGCGATCGACCGAGCGAGACCGAGCGTCGACGCCTTGAGGTCGTCGAAATTGTCCATCAGCGACTCGGCGCCGGCGGCTGCGTCGCTCGAGAGCACGATCCCGAGCTTGCGCGCCTCCTCGCGGAATCCGTTGAGCTCGTCCGGCGAGAGCGTCGCCAGGAGCGCGAGCTGCGCGTTCCCGAACGCCGCCGTCGCGAGGGCGTTTCGCTGAGCCTCCTTCGGGAGCCGCCGCATCGCCGAGAGGACGACCTCGAGCGCCGCGCCCGTGTCCTTCGCGCCCTGGACCTGCTTGAGGACCGAGGGCGCGACCTTCTTGAGCAGGCCGGCGAGCTTTCCCGTCCCCGCCTGCGCTCGGCCGACGTTGATCGACAGGGCCCGCATCGACGCGGCGAACGTCTCGTTCTCGATGCCCGCACGCTTCGCGGCGAATTGAAGCTCCTGGAAATCCTCGACGTTGATTCCGACCAGGCGCGTGAACTCGGAGAGGTTGTCCGCCGCCTCGGCCGTCCGTTCGACGAACGCGAGGAACCCCGCGCCCGCTCCAACGGCTGCGATCGCCAGGTTTCGGGCCCATCCGGCGACCTTCGCGATCCCGGCCCCGAGCTTGTCGAGGTGCGCCTCCTGCGCGAGAGACCGGAACGCGTTTCGGACCTTCCGGACCGGAGCCGTCAGCGCTTCGATGCGGCGATTCATCGCCCGCAGCGGCGCGGCCGTCTTGTCGATCGCCGACAGGACGAGCCGGAGCTTCTCCTCACCTGCCGCCATCGGGCCCGCCTTTCTTCGCCGGCTGGATCCGCTCGATCTGCCGGGAGGCGTCCTCGCCTGCGATGTCCCTTTGCACGTCCCCCCGCGCGTTCCACGGGCTCGAGGGCTCGGAGGGCGGGGCAACTCGAAGCGGCGCAACTGGGAGCGGTTCATGCGCTCGAGCGCCTGGCGGAGGCAACGGGACCGCGTCCTCGCGCGCGACGG
>ERZ650308.1340-NODE-1340-length-12850-cov-4.742712_pt1 | contig 12850 bp, 12 predicted proteins | sample MGYA00376244_ERZ650308 | MGnify/ENA primary metagenome ERZ650308 (study PRJEB26733, sample SAMN07839295) | wastewater metagenome | biome: small river; feature: stream; material: water | place: USA: North Carolina | collected 2016-04-26 ...
AGCGCGTCTGCCATTTCGCCACTCGCGCGAACTGGTCGAGGCTATCACGGAGTGATACCTGTGCGCCATTTGAGTACTAGATATCGAGGACGAGCTTGCCCGATTCAGCACGTGAGACACAGGGATACATGATCTTGAGGCGGTCCTTTTCAGCGTCGTCCAGGACCGAATCGAGGTGGATCGGGGTTCCCTCCACGACGCGAACCTCACAGGTTCCGCAGACGCCTTTCTTGCAGGAGCCAAGGACGGGAAGTCCGTTTTCTTCGAGCGCTTCCAAGATGCTCTCATCTGCGTCGACCACGAAACTTTTCTTACTTTTCTTGCAGGTCACTTCCACTGGAGTGGCGGGAAGAATACTTTCGCGAGAAAGAGCAATGAAGCGTTCGAGGTGCATGCGCTCTGCAGGAACAAATCCTGCAACGGTGCTCATCAACGATTCCGGGCCACAACAATAAACCTGCGCTGAGGATGACGCCGTGAGCGCATAGACATCCAGGCTTGTCTCATGCTCGTCCGAGGCGTGCACTTCGACCCGGTCGGGGTAGCGTTCGATGAGTTCGTCTAAGAACGCCATGGTGGTGCGGCTTCGGCCGACATAAACCAGCTTCCACTGGCGGCGTTCAGGTAACGACTCGATCATTCCCTTAATGGGGGTGATTCCGATACCGCCGGCAATGAAGAGATACTCGTTGGCTGGCTCCAGCTCAAAGTGATTGAGCGGGCCCGACACTTCAAGAGTCATCCCCGGAGTCAGGCTTGAGTGAATCCACTCACTTCCACCCTCCGAAGCCTGTGTCTTGAGAACGGCGATATCGAAATGGGTTCGATCTGCCGGATCCCCACAGAGAGAGTATTGCCGCTGAAGACCATTGGGCAGGTGGAGAGTGATGTGCGCACCGGGGTGCCACACGGGAAGTTGTCCGCCACCTAAAGGAAGCAACCTAATTGCGAGGACGTCCTCCGCGACAGTGGTCACGCTTCCGACCACCATGGTCCGCGTTTCGAGCTGAGGCGTGGAGGAGGTCTGAGGAGAAGGGTCCTTCTCTATGTCTTTCTTAGCCGAGGTCACAGTCGGTGCGCTTGATGCGCGAGTCCCGGTGACGATACGAACCAATACAGAAATCGTGGCAACCGAGATCAACACAATGGCGAGGACTCGATACCACCACGCGCCCACGTCCGTTCCGCTCCAGCCAGCATGAAGCGCAACGAGTAGTAAAGCAGCGTAGCTGGCGTAGTGCAGGCCTTTCCAGAACTTCCTGGGCAACTTATTCATGATCAAGGAAGTGCCCTGAACCGCAACCAAGATATAGAACGAGATGATTCCGAGTGCCACCGCTAGGGGCTTAAAGTCAGTTGCAAATGGAACCAGCGTCTCCACAAGGGAGAACTTCAGCCAGCCGTCCAACATCAAAGTGACCATGTGCAGGGCGACCATAAACAACGTGAGTCCGCCGAGATAGCGGTGTAGATCCTGCAACCATGCAGGATTGTCGATGCGGCGCATCACCCTCGTGGAGAGCAGAATTCCCCAGAGCACAGACATGGTCATGAGCACCCAAGCAATGAGCGCACTGGCTCTGGTGAGATACCACCAGATGTGTGGGTCGTTCATTCGAAGGTGCTCCAGTTTGAGGAAGTCAGCTGAGAACCATCGTCGAGAACGACAAGTCCTGCTCCACCCACCCTAGGCAACCACGAGAGGAATACCTCTGGTTTCTCCACAAAGCCTTTTTTCGTAAGGACTTCTGCACGTGCCCCTGAAGAGGCAATGACCGTCACGGTTTGTGCGGAAGAGTCTGCACTTTGTTGTGTTGCAGGATCAATAAGGTGGTGGGTAGCAGAGCTGCCCTCACCGAACCTACGCTTGAGCTGGCTAGATGTTGCTACTGCTCCGCGCAGAAGTCGAATAATGGCCAAGTGCTCTTCGGGAACAAAGGGGTTCTCCACACCGAGCCGCCAGGCAGCACCGTCTGGTGCATCTCCTTGGACAACAATGTCACCGCCAAACTCAGCCATGACACCATATGCGCCGTGCTCAAGTGCATAGTTGGCAACTAGATCAGCGGCGAAGCCCTTGCCAATTCCTCCGGGGTCGAGGGTTGTTCCCAAAGGCATCATGATCTCTTCATCGCTGAATTGAATGCCTTCAAGGTGACCAGGCGCACGGGCAGAGTCTGGCAATAATGTCTTTCGTTCACCGTCTAGAACGGAGCTTTCATACCCTGCCCCGATAACATCGGGCAGCAGGGTGGGGTCATAGGTGCCTCGGGAAAGCGTGTGACCAGAAATCATCGCAGCAATGAGTTTCCTCGTCAGTGGCGCCACTTTTACGGGTTTTCCCTCGGCCCAGTTCAGTCGGGAAATATCGCTGTCGGGGATGAACCTGCTCCAGAGCTGCTCACACGTTTCGACCAATGACCAACACTCATCTAGTAGCCCAGGGTTGCCCCCGACGAGTGTGATGGTGCCATGACCGCCCATAATTTTCTGGCGACGCGAAAGTACCCCGGGCAAGGAATTCGTTTCAGTGAATACCGCGCGCAGGGCACTTTTCGAAATGTCGTCAACCATGCAATTTATCCGCCGGAACCTGCAGTTGTTCCATTCACAGGAGCGGCAGGCGCAACCGGGGCAGCAGGTGCTGCCGGAGCGGCAGGCGCAGCAGGAGCAACAACGGCAGGTGCCTCAACGGGTGCTGCTGCGGGAACTTCTGCCGCAGGTGCGGCTTGTTGAGCAGGTGCAGCTGGAACAGCTTCAGGAGCTACTTCTTGTGTGGCGGTATTTTCCTGCGTGGCAGTTGGCGTCGCAGCTACGGTCTGAGGAGTTGCCTCTTTGGCCTGTTCCGCTTCTTGAGCATTTGCAGAGAACTGAAACCCGGTCACGATTCCCACCAGTGCCACACCAGAGGCAACACCGATGAGTTTGCGCGAAGACTCCGCGGGATGAATGCGTTTAGTCATCATCTTCACTCTCGTGCTCTTCGCCCTCGCTATCGTGATCATCTTCGTGATGTGCAGGGGCGACTCCGCTTGCAGGAACGGGTTCAACGCGTGAGCCGGAACCACCAGATGTTCCGTGGACCTGTGTTGATTGAACACTGGGGACAGCTGGAATTGCAGGAGACTGACCAGGAACAGCAGGAACTGCAGGGATAGCAGCGTTGCCTCGTCGTGCTTCTTCCGTGTGACCTGGTTCAGGGGTTGCACTGGGATCTACCGGAGCTGGCGTCGCAGTCGGGGTGCTGGGGTCGGTGCCTTGTGCAGGGTCTGTCGTTGCGAGAGGGTCCGGTAGCAGAGTGTCCGTCGCGTTGCCGATTGCTGAAGGATCGAGGTTGGACAGTGCATCCGTGTTGACCGCCATAGCGGTGGTCGCGGTTCCGAGTACGCCCACAATCGAGAGGGCTGTCATGAGTTGTGACTTCATAGCTTCAACGCTACGTAAGTGCGATTAAAGGGCGCCCCCGAGAAAATCCAAGATTTGTCCAATTTTCCACAGGCAGAGCGCTCAACATCGCGTGTTTAGGCAGGTGAAGACAGAATGGAGACATGCGCGTGCTTCTCGTTGAGGATGACCAGTCAGTTGCTGACGGTCTCCTTGATGGACTCAGCGGAGCAAATTTCGAGACCCTGCATGTGATGACCGGTGCTGATGCACTCAGTTCAGTGAATGAATTCAATCCAGACATTGTTCTCTTGGACCTCGGCTTGCCCGACATGGATGGCACCGAGGTCTGCCGATCCATCCGCCTCAGTAGTACCGTGCCAATCATTGTGGTGAGCGCCAGAGATGAAGAGATTGACAGAGTTGTTGCCCTCGAAATAGGAGCTGACGACTATGTGGTCAAGCCATTCGGTATGCGTGAACTCATTGCACGCATCCGTGCCGTGGCCCGACGCACTGCACAAACTGATTTCGAAGCAGCGCCTCCTTCTGAACGCGTCTTCGGTGCCCTCACGATAGATGTCCGTAGACAGCGCATCACTCTAAGCGGTGAAGAAATCCATCTCACTGCCAAGGAATTTGAACTGGTTGAATATCTCTCGAGTGACCCCGGCGCTGTATTTAAGAGATCAGACATCTTGCATGACGTGTGGGACACCAATTGGTATGGAACTAGCAAGACCCTCGATGCTCACATCGCAGCTATTCGCAAGAAGCTCGGTAACCCACATTGGATTGAGTCGGTTCGTGGAGTTGGTTTCAGATTTGAGCAGCCTTCATGAAGTGGCGCTTCATCACTGCCTTAATGTCGGTCACGCTGCTCGTTCTCTTAGTCCAAGACATTCCTCTGGGCTTTTACTTGCAGCAGGTCGAGCATGAACGAATCATCACCTCACTCGAACGTGACGCATTCGTCTTGGCTGGGCGAAGTGAACAAGCCTTAGAAACTGCAACCGTCGATGATGATGCTGATCTCATCGCCGCCGTGAAGAAGTATCGTGACGCCGGGGGCTCCCGCGTGGTTGTGGTCAATGCCGAAGGCACGGCTGTTGTCATCAGTGACGACGATCAGGCAGACCTCGGCACGTCTTATCTCAACCGACCAGAGATAGCTCAGGCTCTGACAGGGCAGATCAGTAGCGGTCATCGTTTTTCCAGCACACTCAACCAAGAACTGCTTTATGTCACAGTTCCCATCTTGAGCGGAACAGATGTGCTCGGTGCTGTTCGGTTGACCTATCCGGATTATGTTGTGGCCAACAAGGTCAACGATCAATTGCGCCTGTTGAGCATCGTCGCTTTGATGGCCTTGATCCTTGCCGCGATCGTGGGTTACATCGTTTCGGGATCCATCACTCGGCGCATCAGGTTGCTTCAAGAAGCTACTGAATCACTCGCAGCTGGAAACCTCCGGGCTCGTGCAGATGAGACTCGCGGCACCAGCGAACTCAAGTCTCTCGCTGAGTCATTTAATGACATGGCAGAACGACTTGAACTCCTCATTAATCAGCAGCGCACCTTTGCTGCTGATGCTTCACACCAGTTGCGCACGCCGTTGACCGCACTTCGTCTTCGTCTGGAACGAGCCCATGACTTGTTGGAAAGCGACCCAGCTGGTGCTGCCGAACGGCTTTCAGCAGCAGAAACAGAAGCGGATCGCTTGAGCAATCTCATCGAAGGTCTACTGTTGCTCAGCAGAACAGAAGCAGCAGATGTTCAAAGAGAAACTGTTGACTTGGCAGCTGTGACGAGAAGCCGCGTTGAACAGTGGCAAGCACTTGCCCTCGAATCAGGAGTGAAGCTTCGATTCGAAGGTCCAGTCAACGCAGAAGTGATCGCCGTTCCAAATGCGGTGGAACAAATTGTCGATAACTACATCGACAATGCCCTCTCGGTTAGCCCGCCAAAATCACGCATCATTGTCCGAGTCATCACTGCGGGTTCACGCTCCAGCGTTCACGTGTTGGATCAAGGTCCTGGTCTCAGCATCGAAGAATGCTCGAGAGCGTTTGATCGATTCTGGAGAGCAAATTCTGACCGTCATGGAAGCGGCCTGGGCTTGGCTATTGTTGCCCAACTTGCTCGTGCCTCCGGCGGCAAAGCACAGCTAGCTCCCCGACCTGAGGGTGGGCTCGATGCCAGTGCCACCTTCGACACTGCTCGAAACTAAGAAGTGCTTCCTCACGGCGCGCATCCAGCTTGCTCCAAGCTCGCCGAGTACGATTTGGGGAGGAGTTTTACCCTGACGAAGGAGACCGGTGGGCATTCTCGACAACCTTGAGCGCGGCTTAGAGCGCGTCGTCAATGGTGCGTTCGCGAAGACGTTCCGTTCGGGTCTGCAGCCTGTCGAAATCACCGCCGCCCTGCGTCGTGAACTCGACACTAAAGCTGCCGTCGTCTCCCGCGATCGCATTTTGGTTCCCAATAACTTCACCGTTCGCTTGGCGCCAGATGACTACGAGCGGATGAAGGCGATGGGTGCAACCCTCACAGATGAGCTCATTCGTTTGGTTACCAAGCACGCCGCTACCCAGCACTACCAGTTCGCTGGTGGCATCAAGGTTTCTTTGCGTTCCGACCCTTCGCTTGCTGTGGGGGTTGTGCAGGTTGATTCTGAAAACGTCAGTGGCTCGGTGACCTGGGTTGCCGTGTTGGAGATCGCGGGCAAGCGCTACCCCATCTCTAAGTCCCGCACCGTGATTGGTCGCGGCACTGAAGCTGACATCACAGTTGATGACTCTGGCATTTCACGCAAGCACGTTGAGGTGCTGTGGGATGGCACCCGTGCACAGGCAAATGACCTGGGTTCAACCAATGGCTCCAAGCTCAACGGACAGCGCCTTGTCTCGGCAGCTTTGGAAGCTGACTCTGTGATCACCATCGGGCAGACCTCAATTGTTCTTCGCTTGCTCCCCCAAGCAAGTGGTGGTGCTTCGACTCCTGCTGCAGAAACCGTTCAGACACCTCGTGCTGCCGAACCTGGTGGATTCTGGGGTCCCCGTGAGTGAGCTCACACTTCTGATCCTGCGCATTGGATTCCTCATCGCGCTGTGGGTCTTCGTCTTCTTCGTGGTCTATGCCGTGCGCAGTGATCTCTTTGGTCAGCGAGTTCGCAAGATGCCCGCAGCAACGCCCAAGCCTGCGGTCTCCCCGGATGCCAGTGCGTTCCTCACCTCAGCACAACCTCGTGTTGCTGCACCCGTTTCTTCTTCGGAGCTCGCTCCTGCTGACGGAACACCGCTGAAGCTGGTTATTACCTCAGGTGCTCTCCAGGGACAAGAGCTTCCCCTGCAGGGTGACGTCATTACGATTGGTCGCTCTCCTGATTCCAGTTTGGTTATTCAGGACGACTACACCTCAACTCACCATGCACGTCTGGAAACTCGTGGTGGGAGTTGGCTCCTTCGTGACCTTGACTCCACCAACGGAACCACGCTTGCAGGTGCTCGTGTGACAAGCCCCACTCCTATTCCATTGAACACCCCTATTGTTGTGGGATCGATGACCTTTGAGGTTCGCCGCTAGGCGCCTGTTATGTCCAAGCACAGCGCAGCCGCCTCGAACGTAGGCATGGTTCGAGCATCCAATCAGGATGCCGGCTACGCAGGAACTTATCTCAGCGTTGTCGCTGACGGCATGGGTGGTCACGCCGGTGGTGACGTTGCTTCTCACTTAGTTATTCGCCACCTGCTCCAGCTGGATAAGAAATATGACGACGTCGTCACCGCCCAGCAAGATCTCATCGCAACTTTGCTGCAGGCCAACGAGATGCTCTCGGATGTTGTCTATGAACACCCTGAGCTTGCAGGGCTAGGAACAACCGTCAGTGCCATGCTGCGTGTGGGCGGCCAAGTGGTCATTGCCCACATTGGTGACTCACGCATCTATCTCCTGCGCGAAGGAAACCTGTCCCAGGTCACCGTGGACCACACCTTTGTTCAGCGCTTGATCGACAGCGGACGCATCACCGAAGAAGAAGCACACGATCACCCACGTCGCTCAGTTTTGATGCGTGTGCTCGGTGACGTGGATGCATCTCCAGAACTCGACACCACTGTTCTAGATGTCGCCGAGGGTGACAGATGGATGCTCTGCTCCGATGGCCTCACCGGTGTTGTCTATACCGACCGTCTGAAGCCCTTCTTGGTTGAAGCAGAGACAGCAGATGACGCCGCTGACACCCTGGTGCAGGCAAGCCTCACCGGCGGTGCCCCCGACAATGTCACCGTGGTCGTCGTCGACATCACCGCAGAAGAGCCGGAGAGCATTGCCGAACTCGTGGGTTCCGCTGCAGGACCGATGGCTGTGAAGGCTCCTGAGGCCAAGCTCATTCCCACCCCCAATTTGAAGCCTCGGCCCAAGCCGAAGAAGCTGCCCATCTCCACTGGCGGCATGAGTGTTCCACCCACCGCCCTGACAGCCCAGCTCGATGCGGTGAAAGCTAAGCGCATTCGCCGTCGTGCTCTGCTGATCGGCACTTTGATTCTGGTACTGGGCGCCATCATCATCAGCGCCATCTTGGGATATCGCTGGAGCCAAACTCAGTTTTATGTGGGCAGCGATAAAGAGTCTGTGGTGATTTATCAGGGCATCTCACAGAACGTTGCGGGCGTGAGCTTGTCTCATGTGTATGTAGATACCGATATCCCCCTTGATTCCCTCACTGCTTACCAACAGCAGCAGATCAAGAACGGGATTCCCTTCGGCAGTTACACCGAAGCCCAAGATCTTGTCGCCTCGCTCACTTCAGGAGCCAGCAAGTAATGTCTGCTCCTGTCACACCTGACTTTGTCGCCACCGGATCCATCGGGCGACTCAAGCGCGTGCGCTCCTCCCAGCGCATGCGCAACGTTGAGTTGATTCTGGTTCTTGTCGCGAGCGCTATCAATGTTGCCTCCCTTGTTCTCGTGCAGTGGGGCGTGCTGGGCACAATAGATGCGGGCCCACTCGCTATTTGTGGACTGCTCGCCGTGTTGGTTATCGCTATTCATGTGGCGATGAGATTTGTGGCCCCGCAAGCAGACGCACTTATTCTGCCCATTGCCACCGTGCTCAATGGTCTCGGTATTGCCGAGATTTACCGCATTGACTTGGCACTGGGAAACGAAGGCTGGGATTCCCTGGCCAACAAACAGATTGCGTGGACCGCTCTGGCGCTGGGTGCTGCACTAGCAACCATCATTCTGATTAAGCACCAACGCATTCTTCAGCGCTATACCTATGTGGCTGGTTTATTGGCTGTAATCTTGATCGCTCTGCCGATGATTCCAGGTCTGGGTATTTCCATCAATGGTGCCCGTGTGTGGATCCAGCTTGGAACCTTGACGTTCCAGCCCGGTGAGATTGCCAAAATTGCCTTGGCAGTCTTCTTTGCCGGCTACCTCGTTCAGCGCCGCGAAAGTCTGTCGATGGTGGGGCGCACCTTCCTCGGAATGCGCTTCCCCCGCGGCCGTGACCTCGGGCCCATTATTGTGGTCTGGGCATTGTCGATGGCCGTCATCGTATTCCAGCGTGACCTGGGAACCGGTTTGCTGTTCTTTGGTTTGTTCCTCGTCATGCTCTATGTCGCTACCGGTCGCGGCAGCTGGGTTGCCCTGGGTCTGAGCCTGGTTGGTCTCGGTGCCGTGGTGGCAAACCAAACCCTGGATTACGTCAATGGCCGCTTCGCTAACTGGTACGACGCATTCAATGACAACAACTTCTCTGCTGACGGTGGCAGCTACCAGCTGGTGCAAGGACTCTTTGGTCTAGCCCACGGAGGTGTGATCGGAACCGGTCTGGGCGAAGGAATGCCCGAAGTAACCCCGGTCTCTCAGAGTGACTACATCATTGCCAGCTTGGGTGAAGAACTCGGTCTGGCTGGAATCTTTGCCATCCTCTGCCTCTACTTACTCCTTGTCGGCCGAGGCCTTCGTATTGGTTTTGCTGGCCACGATGACTTCAGCAAGTTACTTGCTGTTGGCTTGTCTTTCACCATTGCACTGCAGTGTTTCATCGTGATTGGTGGTGTGATGCGCGTCATTCCTTTGACCGGTCTCACCACTCCTTTCCTTGCCGCCGGTGGTAGTTCACTGGTTGCTAACTGGATTATCGCTGCACTCTTGCTTCGCCTCTCTGATTCCATTCGGAGCGAGCCGAGGCTGGTGGTCGGATGAACCGGGAGCTCAAACGCGTCACCATGGTGGTGATTGGCATGTTTGTCGTGCTGTTCTTGGCGGCAAGTACGATTCAGGTCTTTACGGCAGATCTGCTCTACGCGGATTCCAGAAACACGCGCACCATCTTTGATAGCTACCGCTACAAGCGCGGCTCGATTTTGGTTGCTGGTGCACCCATTGCCGAATCTGTCCCCATCGAGGACAACTACCGATACCAGCGCACCTATCCCAACGCTGCGACCTATGCCAATGTCACCGGATATTTCACCCTGAACCAGGGCATGACCGGTATTGAGGGAACGCTCAACAACTACCTCAGTGGCAAAACTGGGTCACAGTTCCTCAACCAGCTCAATGCCATCTTGACCGGGCAAGAACCACAGGGCGCTACCGTTGCGTTGACCCTGGACCCTGTCATGCAACAAACCGCATTTGATGCGCTCGGTGACTATGAGGGTGCAGTCGTCGTGACCGAGCCCAGCACCGGCAAGATCCTGGTGATGGCATCCAAGCCCAGTTATGACCCCAACCTGTTGGCTTCACACAATGCCGACGATGTGATTGCGGCCTATAACGCGCTGAACAATGACCCCCTCAAGCCTTTGATCAACAAGGCCATCACCGGGGATATGAACCCTCCGGGATCAGTATTCAAGTTGGTCATGGTTTCTGCCGCGCTGGAATCAGGGAAGTACACCCCCGACAGCACTTTTGAAAACCCTGCCCGTTTCCAGCTTCCTGGCACAGACGTCTTTATTGAGAACGCAACGCACACGTCCTGTGGTCCCGGTGCCACGGTGACCCTGGCTACCGCTCTCCGCTTGAGCTGCAACATCCCCTTTGCACAACTAGGCCTCCAGCTGGGTCGTAAAGCCATCCTGGATCAGGCCAAGAAGTTTGGCTTCAACACCTCGTTTGATGTGCCCATGAAGGCAGCAGCCAGCGAGTTCCCCACTGTGATGAACGAGCCCCAGACTGCACTGTCCTCATTTGGACAGTATGACGTTCGTGCGACACCACTTCAGATTGCGATGGTTTCTGCTGCTATCGCCAATGGCGGCAAGGTGATGTATCCCACCGTGCTCGACCAAATCCTCGAACCTACGCTCAAACCAATTTCCCAGTTTGAAGCGAAAGAATTCTCTCAGGCAATCAGCCCAGAGAACGCTGCGACCATCACCCAAATGATGATCAACAACGTAGATAACAGCAATCTCATAACTAATGTGAGAATTGATGGAGTAAAGGTCGCGGGTAAAACCGGTACGGCCCAAAATGGAGACGGGGAACCGTACACATTCTGGTTCACCGGCTTCGCTCCGGCTGATGCTCCGAGATACGCCATCACTGTTTTGATAGAAAACGGTGGCGGGCTCGGACAAAATGGTTACACCAATGACATCGCAGTGCCAATCGCAAGAAAAGTCCTAGAGGCAGGGTTAAACAAATGAGACCAACAGCTGGAATTACCTTCGGCGGTCGCTACGAGCTGCAGTCGCGCATTGCCATTGGTGGCATGGGCGAAGTCTGGCAAGCAACTGACCTTGTCATTGGTCGCCTTGTTGCGATCAAGATCTTGAAGGACGAATACCTGGGTGACCCCGGCTTCCTCGAGCGTTTCCGCGCTGAGGCCCGTCACGCTGCCCTGGTCAACCACGAAGGTATTGCGAACGTCTACGACTATGGCGAGGAAGAAGGCTCCGCCTACCTCGTGATGGAACTTGTTCCTGGTGAACCTCTCTCGGCAATCATTGAGCGCGAAAAGACTCTGTCCATTGACAAAGTCTTGGACATCATTGCCCAGACTTCTGCTGCCCTCCAGGCAGCTCACAGTGCTGGTCTCGTCCACCGTGACATCAAGCCCGGCAACATGCTCATTACTCCTGAAGGTCGCGTGAAGATCACCGACTTCGGTATCGCTCGTATTGCCGACCAGGTTCCGTTGACGGCAACTGGCCAGGTCATGGGCACTGTTCAGTACCTCTCTCCTGAGCAAGCGTCAGGTCACCCTGCGTCTCCCTCAACCGACATTTACTCACTCGGTATCGTCGCCTACGAATGCCTCGCAGGTAAGCGTCCGTTCACTGGTGAATCTCAGGTCGCTATCGCGATGGCTCAGATCAACGAAGAGCCACCACCACTTCCCGACACCATTGCCGAGCCTGTGCGCAACCTGGTCTATTCCTGCATTGCCAAGAAGCCAGCAGACCGCCCCGCATCCTCCGCAAACTTGGCACGTGCCGCACAAGCACTGCGCCGAGGAGACCTGCAGGGTGCTGCCGCTGCAGTTCCTGGTGTCCTGGGCACCTCAACCACCCCCTTGGACGCAACCGTGGTCATGCCACGCACTGCCGAAACCGGAGCAACAACTGTTTTGAACATTCCTGATGCACCCGAGCCCGTAGACACCACCGAAAAGAAGAAGCGCAGTCCTTGGACCTGGCCTCTTATCGCCCTCATTGGTGTTCTCGTTCTGGTCCTGGTTGGTGCGGTTGTCGCACTGACTTCTGGCGGAAACTCTCCCACTCCAGATCCAACGAAGAGCTCTCAGTCGGCTAGCCCCACCAAGTCCAAGACTGCTTCACCAACCCCAACCGGGTCGGCAACTCCGACTACTGCAGCCATCAACAAGGCTGACTACGTAGGCAAGTCTCTTGCTGACGCTACTGCTGCGCTAACCAAGCTCAACATGAACGTCAACGCCGTCAAGGGAACAGCAGCACCGAGTGCTGACAAGGTGGGCATCGTTTATGACGTCAACCCAACCGGTCCACAGGTTCCTAACGGCACCACGATTAACGTGACCTACTACGGTGATCTTCCTGTTGCTCCGTCACCCTCTGCGGCTCCAAGCCTCAATGATGACAACGCAACTCCTGGACAAGCACTAACTGCGACCTGGGCTGGCTACTCCTCCTGCCCTTCGGGTCACAGCTTGGAAAGCTACACCCTTCTCGTTGATGGAACTGCTGTCTCGACAGTGCCTAGTGCTTCTGCCGCATTCACAGCACCATCTGCACTGGGTAACCACACGATTGCTTACCAGGTGACCTGCTCTGGTCTGGCAATCTCTGGAAGCTCGCCAACCACACCATTCACCGTCTCGACCCTGGGATAGATTAGACACACAGTCTTATCAAGGGGAATCAGTGCCACTCAGTAACAACGTCATCGCTGGGCGCTATCAGCTCAACAAACTCATCGGTAGTGGTGGGATGGCTGACGTATATGTTGCACACGATTCTGTC
>ERZ650308.1343-NODE-1343-length-12822-cov-7.629827_pt1 | contig 12822 bp, 11 predicted proteins | sample MGYA00376244_ERZ650308 | MGnify/ENA primary metagenome ERZ650308 (study PRJEB26733, sample SAMN07839295) | wastewater metagenome | biome: small river; feature: stream; material: water | place: USA: North Carolina | collected 2016-04-26 ...
TCAATCTGAAACGTGAGCCGTATTGGCTCGACCTGGTCCAAGGCGTGCGCATCAAAGTCAAGCCTGCGACCACTGCGCTGGTCATGGCAGCTCGCCATGCAGCGGCTCTGATCGATGGCAAAGACCACGCGGCAGCCGGAGAGCGCACCGCCACCCTCATCACCGAGTTGGCCAAGGCTGCCATCTTGGCTTGGGAGGGGGTGGGTGACGACAAAGGCAAAGCCGCAGCCGTCACGCCCGACGGCATTGCTGCGCTCATGGAGCTGTGGCCTGTGGCCGATGCCTTCGAGCGTGAATACCTGGCCGCGCTCTATCTCTTGGATGCCGAAAAAAACGGCTGAAGGCCCGCACCGAATGGCACTTCGGTGGCGGGGCCACTTATTGCGAGGCATGCGAGACGACCTGTCCTGAGTGTCCGTACCGGGTGAATTCACCTAGAACCGAAGAGGGCTGGCAGGCCCTCGCGGTGCTTGATGTCTGTTCATCCCAAGTGCGCGCTGTTCAAGGTGCAGTGCTGGGCATGGACTTCAACGCGTGGATGTCTGCCAGCCAGGCCCTGGATGCAGACCCTGCTGCCATGACCCATTTATTCCCAGCCGTCGAGGCGGGCCTGACGCAAGCATTGAACAAACCATCTCCGGACAACCCACATGGCTGAACGTAACCTATCGATTCGACTGGCTGTCATTGACGGCGGCAAAGTCAAAGCCGAACTGGCAGACGTGGGCGAAGCCGGAGAGCGATCGCTCAAAAAGATCGAGTCGGCATCGCAGCCTGCCTCCGCCGGCCTGAAGTTGCTGTCGTCTGCTGCGAATGATGCCAAGTTCCAATTGCAGGCCGCCACCGACCGGCTCGGCATGCTGGGTTCGGTGCTCGGAAAACTAGGCCCTGCGGGTCTGATCGCCGGTGCCAGCATCGCGGCGCTGGGAGTAGGTATGACAGCCCTGGTCATGCCGGTGGCCCGTGTTGGCGACGAATTCTTCAAGCTCTCGCAAAAGACCGGCGTTTCGGTCGAGGCGCTTACCGCGCTCGACTATGCGGCTAAGCTGTCGGACGTCACCACGGAGGGACTGACCAAGGCTCTGCAAAAGCTTTCGGTCGCCATGTTTGATACCCAAGTCAATGGTCAAGAGGGCAGCGCCGCCTTGAAGGCTTTGGGCGTCTCGGCCACGGATGCGCATGGAAAAATCCGCCCGACCGAAGCCGTGCTGCTGGATCTGGCCGAGAAATTTGCCCGGATGCCCGATGGTGCGGACAAGGCTGCACTGGCCGTCAAGCTCTTCGGCAAGGAAGGGCTGGCCATCATTCCATTCCTGAACCAGGGGCGAGAAGGTATTACGGCGCTCATGGAAGAGGCGCAGCGCCTGGGTCTCGTGATGTCCGAAGACGTGGCCCGTTCGTCCGAGGTCTTCAACGACAACCTCACCCGCCTGTCTGCCATTTTTGAAGGTGTGCAGCGCCAGATCGGTGCGGCAGTCATTCCGATCTTGGCCGATTTCACCGAACAGGTCATTCTGGCGCAGACCGAGACGGGGAGTTTTGGCAATGAGCTACAACGCATCACAGCCAATCGGGAGGCGACGCTCACCTTTCTCGAGTCCGTGGCATCGGGACTGGCCTTCGTTGCCGAGTCTGCGGTACTGTTGAAACGCGTCATTGCCCAGCCCTTCGACAGTCTATCGGTGGTCGGCAAAGACATCGAGACTTGGTTCAAGAGCGACATCTTGCGTTCGATGAAGTCCATGGGCTACGACCCCAAGGTCATCGATGCGGAAATCGCCAAACTGCAAACAGCACGTGATGACTATGTCCGTGCCGCTAATGATCGGCTCTTCAGCATCAACCAAAACCCCGGCTACGCTGACCGAGTTGCCAAATTCTTTGACGAGCAGCGCCGCACCGTGCGGGTCATGGGCCAGAAATTCGTGCTGGACACCGAGGTGCAGGCCAAAGAGGTTCAGGCGATTTACGACAAGTTCCTGCCGACGCTGCCGCGTAAGCCCAGCCCGACTCTGGATCTCTCCGGCTTCGAGAAACCGAAGCCGGCAGAAAAGCTCAACGAAGGGGAGGCTTTCCTCAATCAACTGCGTTCGCGCCTAACGCGTACGCAAGAGGGTGAAGCCGCCGAACTGCGCGCCCGCGCCCTGCAGATCGAGGCCAAGGGCTACAAGGGCGTCTCGGTCGAAGCAGAAAAATACATCCAGGTCCTCGAAGCCATCGAGCGTCAGAAAGAGAAAGACAAAGCCTTCGAGGCCTACGAAAAAGAAGAAGCTAACGCACGCAAGATTGTCGAGACCCTAATTGGCAGCAACCGCCAGCGCATCGAAGGCGCGCAGCTGCAGCGGGAAATGCTGGATCTGTCAGCCAGCGAACGTGCCGTTTTGCAGGCCCGCACCGAGATGGAAAAGTCTGCTGCTACCGCGCGCAAGGAAGCCTGGCAGATCCAGGATGCTGCTCTGCGCGCTCAGGCAATAGAGGCCATCAACGACGCCCTTGCGCGTCAGTTACCGATCATCGAAAGCCTGGTTCGGGCCAATGCCGACTACCAGCGCAGTGCGGAGTTCGGTGCCAAATCGGCACTTCGGACCTACATCGAGGATGCGACCAACGCTGCCAAGCAAGCCGAGCGTGCCGTGACTGGAGCGTTCAAGGGCATGGAGGATGCGCTCACCCAGTTCGTGATGACCGGCAAGGTCGATTTCAACAGCCTGGCCAATTCCATCATCAGCGACCTGATCCGAATCCAGATTCAGCGAACGATCACCTTGCCGCTGGCGAACTGGGCCATGAGCCTGTTCACGCCGGCGGCCAGTGCCGCACTGCCCTTGGGTTCGGGTGACCTGATGGGCGTGAACGCCAATGTCGCGCACAGCGGTGGTCTGCTCGGCGCCGATGGACTGCCTTCGCGGCAGCTGGACATGGGTGTGTTCGCCGGGGCGCGGCGGTTTCATACCGGCGGCTTGGTCTCAGGCGAAGTGCCCATCATCGCTCGCCAGGGCGAGGCAGTGTTCACGCCCGGTCAGCTACGCGCGCTGGGCGGTGCAGTCGCCGCCAAACCCCAAGTCAATGTGGAAGTGAATGTGATCAACCGAGCCAGTGGTGTTGAAACCCGTGTCGAGCAGCAACAGCAGCCGGATGGCAGCACGCGGCTCGATGTGATCGTCGAGCAGATGGAGGCGCGCATGGCCCGGTCGATCTCGCAGGGTTCTGGATTGGCCCCGACGCTGGAGCGCCGCTACGGTCTGAATCCTGCCGCAGGGGCGATGCGATGAGGAGGCTGGAATGAATATCACCTGGCCCAACACCCTGCCACTGCCTTTGGTCGATGGCTATGGTTTGACACCGCAAGAAGCAGTTTTGCGTACCGACATGGAGTCGGGCCCGGCGCGCCAGCGACGCCGCTTTCGGCAAACGCCTACGCGTATCACTGTGCGCTGGTTGTTCTCCGAAACTCAGTTCGCCCTGTTTGAGGCTTGGTACAAGTACCACGCCGACGAGGGTGGTCAATGGTTCGAGATCACCTTGCTCGGTGGCCTTGGGCTCTTGCCTCATGAAGCTCGCTTCACCCGCCAGTTCGAAGCCAAGTTGCTCTCGGCACGGCGCTGGGAGGTCAAGGGTGAGCTGGAGATCCGTGAGCGTCCCACGCTCGATGAAGGCGCTCTCAATCTGCTGCTGGAGCTGGAGGCGCAAGACATCTTCGCTATCGGTATTGAACTGCACCAACTGTTGCACGGAACACTGCCGACTCGCTTGCCCGCCACTATTTAAATCCGGAAGTTCCCCATGAGTCTACAAACCGATTTGCACGATGCCGTCACGCGCGTCGCCGCTGACAGTGCGCTGCTACATACCGTCATACATGGCAGTTCACTCGAGACAGTGACCACCGAAGGTGGCGCTGTCGTCACCGTGGCCAAGCTGCTCAATGATGCCGATGCCCGCATCAACTTGGCAGCCCAAGGCCTCCTCGCGCGGAGTCAGTCGGCTGCGCAGGATGCGTTGACCTCGGCAGAGTTGGCTTCGAGCGAAGCCGACCGTGCCCAGTCGGCGGCCAGCCAAGGCGTCACCGACACGAATGCCATCTTGCAACTGGTTCAGACCAGCGGCAATCAGATACTTGTTGATGCGGAAAGCGTGTTGCAGCAGGTCATCGCCCGCTTGCTGGCTGTTGGCCTGCCCGATTCCTTGACCGGTGCGCGGGGCATGCTCTTGAAGGTCAAGACCGATGAATCCGGTTATGAGCTGGTGAACACCGCTGCCTTGCCTCGCTTTTATGGATTCCAACTGTCCAGCGACGGCTCGGAGTTGTTGCTCACTGAGGGGCGAGAAAGTGGATTTGATGCTCAGGGCTTTCTTTCCTGGACCCTGGCTGAAGGCGTCACTTTTGCTATCCATGACAACGCGCTGGAGATGCAAGTATGAACCTCGATATCTCGATGCTCGGCTATCGCTGGTGCGGCATCTACTCCCCGTATCTCAGTTATCGCGATGGCGATGTAGTGTTCAAGGATGGGGGTGCATGGGTCATTCGCCATGGCCAGCCACAGCCGTTTGCACTCGGCCAGCAAGATGCAGTGCTCAAAGGGCATTTGCTGACTGGTGGCTTTTCTGTTGGTGGTGTCGGCAGCATGGTGCTCCACTCCAACGGCGCGGATGGCGTAGAGTTTCGTTTCATGGCCGACCGCAACGGCACGATTGCGACCGCGCTCATGAACACGGACCGCGCCGCAGCGGACTACCACAGCTCGAATTACTTTATGGCTGCTGTCATGAACGATGGCTCGGTCCGGGCATGGGGGCGCGCCATCTATGGTCAGCAAGGTACAGGCAATACCGGAGACATAGGCCGTACCTTCCCAACTCGGGTGGCGTTCCCACCCGGGACACCACGCATCGTGTCGGTGACGTGCCTGTGGGATGACACCTTCTTTATTGATGCCGAAGGCGGACTCTGGCACGCCGGGGGCAACAGCGGCTATGCCTCACCGACGGCGAGCGCCAATCCGGTACCGAGACGCGTCAATGGGGCGGGCCAGTTGCCGGCCAATGCGGTGGTCAAACAGATGGTCACTGGCCATGACTGGTATGGCTACCGTATGTTGGCATGCCTGGACGCACAAGGCCGGGTCTATGTTTGGGGCGCTAACCAACAGGGAAGCCTGGGTCTCGGCCACACCTCGGTGGTAACCACGCCGCAACTTGTGCCATTCACCGCTGACATACCGATCAAAGCGGTGTTCCTCTCAGGCGGCACCTATGCCGCCAGTTACCTGATCGATCATTCCGGAAAACTCTGGGTTGCCGGAGAAGCCAATTCCTGTGGCTTTGGTAGCGACCAATATACGCATCGCCTCTGGATGCCCTGGGGCACGGAGAAGCGCGTCAAGAAAGTGTTTTGTTCCGAGTCCGACGCTCATTGGGTGGCGGGCAGCCAGTACTACCGTAGCTACGGCGTCATTCTTGAAGACGGCGCGCTCTACCGTTGGGGCCACGACGAAGGGCAGACTTCTGGTATTTGGGGCACTGGATACACCGGTTCCATCTTTTCGGGCCATGCGTTGTTCCCCTACAAAGTGCTTGACGGTGTGGTGGATGCCTATGCCATCTCTGGCGGCTATGGCCGCACGCTGGCACTGATGCAAGACGGCACGGTGCGTCATACCGGCAACAACAACTATCACATCGGCGGTGGTACGGATCGAACCACTTGGACCACCATCGGCGGCGACTTCCTGACCCAAGTCACCAAGCTGCGGATGTATGGCAGCAGCTATGGCTCATCGGCCATGGCGCTGCGTGCAGATGGCAAGGCCGTCGGTTGGGGCATGGGTGGCGCCGGGCAATGTGGCAACGGCTACGCTGACTCGAGCAACCTGCCCAACCGCTTTGTGCTGATTGACCGGCCGATTGCGGATTTCTCGCGGTCTGGAACGATGGGCTGCGGCGATGGCGGCGAATACCACAACGGTGCCTACCACTTTCTCACCGCCGATGGGCAGGTCATGTCGACCGGTCACGGCCAATACGGCCAGACGGGCGATGACGATAGCGATCATCGCTTCGCGCCCTCGCCGATCCTGTTTTGAATCTCTTGAATTTCATTTCTATGTTTCTTGAAGGAGCGCTCCATGGGAACGGTTTCTCTGGGCAAAATTGCCTTTACTTGGCGTGGCGCATATGACGCCAGCGCCACCTATGCCCGCCAGGATGTGGTCGGCCACAACGGCGACAGCTTTGTCTGTTTGGTCGATGCCACCACGGGTGTGGCGCCGCACGCCAACTCCCCGGCCTGGGATCTGATTGCGCAAGGCACCCAGGGGGTGTCGAGTCTGCCGGGGGAAGTCATATATTTCGACGGCAACCAACTGGTGGCCTTGCCCGTCGGCCAGTCCGGGCAGGTGCTCACCATCGGCGCACAGGGCATGCCAGTCTGGGCGACACCCGACGTACGCTCTGGGACGAAGGCGCTGAAATTGCCAGAGAACGCCAGCAACACACAGCCCCACAGCTACCGCCAGTTCGGCCTCATCATGACCGATGGCAGCATCCGCGCCTGGGGACGCAACGCCAACTGGAAGCTAGGCGATGGCACCACCTATGCACGTTCCTACCCGGCGCGTACTGCGTTTCCGCCCGGGTTTCCGGGGGCGGCCAAACTCTATTACAGCCAGGACACCAACGGCTATTGCATTGATAAGAACGGGCAGTTGTGGGGTTGGGGCTACAACGGGTACGGTCAGCTGGGTACTGGCAACACGGCCAATCAGCCGGTGCCGTACAACATGAGTGCCAACGCCAGCAACTCGATCGCCGGCAAAACCGTGACACAGCTGGCACTGAACTGCGGCACCGAGGGTTACAACAGCACGCTGGTGCTGTGCAGCGATGGCTCCGTGCACGCCTGTGGCTACAACGGCTATGGCCAGCTGGGCCTGGGTGACACCAATCAGCGCAACAACTTCGTGCAGTTGCCGGTGCTCGCCGGCATCACCCAAATTGCTGCCGGGCGGGAGCGCTACACCGCCTATTACGCGGTGAAGAATGACGGCACCCTGTATTCGTGGGGATACAACGGAAACGGCCAGCTGGGCGATGGCAGCAGCAACCAGGCCAACGTCGCCATGCCGCGTACCGGTGGCAGTCTCGTCGGTAAAACCATCGTCAAGGTGTTCGGGGCTTACGTGCACACCTTCGCACTGGACAGCACCGGCGCATTACACGCCTGGGGCACCAACGATTACGGGCAACTGGGCAATGGAAATCTCGCCAACCAGTTCACCCCGGTACAGGTGGCGACCAACGTGGCTGATGTCTACGCTGGTAGCTACGACTACCCGCTGACCTTTCTCAAGAAAACCGACAAGACTCTGTGGGCTTGCGGTGCAGGAGCGTACTGGGGCAATTCCAACGGCAGCAACAGCGGCAACTTCGTGCAAGTGCCGGTAGGAAATACCGTGGTGAAGGCCGTGCATGGTGGTACCGGTTCCTACAACTATGGCGCAGCCTTGCTGGAAAACGGCACGGTCTACGCTTGGGGATACAACGGCAATGGCGCGCTGGGACTGGGAGACGCCACCAACCGCAGCAGTGTGGAATTGGTGCGCATAGCGCAGCGCAGGGTAGTGGACATCTCGTCTTATGGGGCCAGCTCCGAGCAGGGCTTGGTGTTTCTGCTCGATGACGGTCAGGTGTTGGCCAGTGGTTATGCCGGTGAAGCGCAGTTGCCCGAGGACGACAGCGAAACCAGCTACGTTCCTTATCCGGTGATCCTCTGATGCCGAACGCCGCATTGTCTGAGGCCATCAAAGAGGCCTACGCCAGCGCCCCGTCCGAGCAGATCATCCTGCATACCCTGGAACTGCGCCATCCCGCTTTTGTCGATGAGGCGGGTCAAACGGTCGCCATCCGCGTCGTGCGCGATACGGGCGATTTGTGGGCTCGGCTTGAGTCGCAGGCGCCGTTGCAAGCCAGCGAGCGCGTGCAGTTCGTGGCTATGGGCTTTGAGCTGGATCTGCCGCCCGTCGACACCATGCCGGTGCCGGAAATCACAGTAACGCTAGACAACGTTTCGCGGGAGATCGTGCGCCACCTGGATGCGGCGGCCGAGTCGCAGTCGGTGATCGAGGTGACATACCGGCCGTATCTCTCAACCGATCTGGAAGGGCCGCAGATGGATCCACCGATTCACCTGGTGCTGACGGAAGTGGAAGCCGACATTTTCCGTGTGACCGGGCGTGCCCGCATGCTCGATGTGGGCAACAAGGCCTTTCCCGGCGTCAGCTACACCGCCAAGACCTTCCCGGGCCTGACCCGATGAGCCCCCCATTCCATTGGGCGACCGAGTTCATTGGTCGGCCCTGGCACGCTGGTGCGCGTGGACCAGATGCGTTTGATTGCTGGGGGCTGTTCCTGGCTATCCAGCGCGAGCACTTTGACCGCGATCTACCGGAAATTCCGATAGATGCCAACGACCTGCGCATCGTGATGACCACCTTTCGCGATCACCCCGAGCGGCAACGGTGGAAAACCATTGCAACCCCGATCGAGGGCGATGCTGTGTTGCTGCGCCAATCCCGCCACCCGGTGCATGTTGGTGTGTGGCTAGCGGTCGATGGTGGTGGCGTCCTGCATGCCGTCAAGGATGCCGGTGTCGTTTTCCAGAAACTGCCTGAACTTCTGCTGCATGGCTGGCGGGTGGAGGGCTATTACCAATTTGTGGAGTCGCAGTGACCGCAGTCAATCAGAGCGCCGTCATCATGCTGCGCAACCCTTTTCAGCCGAGCCAGCGCGAAGTCATGATCGCTCACCCGAGCCAGACCATCTGCCAATGGCTGGGCAGGGAGGGTATGTCTGAGTTCGATCAACCCACCGTTTGTATCAAAAATGGCGCGCCGGTTCTGCGTGCCGATTGGGCGATCACACCCATCGATGGCGTGGTGATCTTTATCACCCTACCGCAGGGCGGGGGAGGTGGTGGAGGGGGCAAGAACCCGCTACGCACGGTGTTGATGATTGCGGTAATGGTAGTGGCCACCGTCTACGGCGGCCCCTTGGGAGCAAGCCTGGGCTTTAGCGGCAACCTGGCAACCGCCGTGGGGTCAGCCATCATCATGACGGCGGGTTCTGCCTTGGTCAGCGCCTTGGTGCCGCTGCCCACACCCAACATGCCGTCCTTTGCCGGGTCGGGCGGGAGTCTGGCGCAACCGTCGCCCACTTACAGCCTGCAAGGCCAAGGCAACTATGCGCGGCTGGCGCAGCCCATTCCGATCATCTACGGCCGTCATCTGGTCTATCCGGACTTGGCTGCCACGCCCTATGGCGAGTACCAGTCTAATGAGCAGTACCTGCACCAGTTGCACTGCATCGGCATGGGTGAATACGACATCGAGCAAATCCGCATTGAGGACACACCCATTACCTCGTTTGAGGAAGTGACCTACCAGATCGTGCCACCGGGCAGCCCGGTCACTTTGTTCAACCCGGATGTGCTCACCGCGCCTGAGGTTGCTGGTCAGGAACTGCTGGCTGGCACCTGGACCGGCGGCTTTGCAATCAACCCGGCTGAAAGTGAAGTGACTCACATCGGCATCGACATCTTATTGCCGCGCGGGCTCTATTTCGCCAATGATGCCGGTGGGTTGGATGCCCGCAGCGCCAGCTGGAAGGTGGAAGCCAGGGCCATCGATGTAGAGGGTGATCCAATGAGCGACTGGTTCACGCTGGGCAGCGAGAGCTTGACCTCTGCAACCACCACGCCACAGCGCATGTCCTACAAATACCCGGTCAGCCCGGGGCGCTATGAAGTGCGTGCTACGCGGCTCGATGGCAAAGACACCAACTCACGTGCCGGTCACGAAGTGCGATGGGGCGAGGCCCGAGGCTATCTGGCCAGCGGCGTCACGTTCCATGACAACGTCACGCTGCTCGCCATCCGCATGCGTGCCACCGACAACCTGTCGCAGCGATCGAGTCGCTTGATCAACTGCGTCGTCACGCGCAAGCTGCCGGTCTGGTCGGCGGACTCTGGCTGGTCCACAGCCGTGCCCACGCGCTCAATCGCCTGGGCCTTTGCCGACATCTTGCGTGCCAGCTACGGCGCCAAACTGACTGATGCGCGGATTGATCTAGCGGCCTTGGCCCAACTCGATCAGGTCTGGGCCGACCGGGGCGACCAGTTCGATGGCGTGTTTGACCAGCAAGTCACGGTGTGGGAAGCACTGACTCGCGTGGCCCGCTGTGGGCGAGCAGTACCGTTCTTGCAGGGCGGGATTGTGCGCCTCGTACGCGATGAAGCCCGGCTGCTGCCGGTGGCTCTGTTCAGTCCGCGCAACATCGTCAAGAACAGTCTCAAGATTCAGTACGTGATGCCGGGTGAGGAGACGGCGGACGCGGTGACGGTGGAGTTCTTTAGCGGTCGCACATGGAAGCCTGACGAAGTGACGGTGAGTCTTCCGGGCTCGAGCAGCACCAATCCAGCAAAGTTGCGGCTCTTTGGTTGCACCACCGAAGCCCATGCGGTGCGCGAGGGGCTGTACCTGGCCGCCGCTAACCGTTACCGTCGTCGCATCATCACTTTGCGCACCGAGCTCGAAGGTCTGATTCCCACCTATGGCGATCTGATCGCCATTGCCCACGACATGCCCAGTTGGGGTACGAGCGGCGAGATCGTCGCTTGGAATGCGGACACTCAAACCGCCACGCTGTCCGAACCGGTCGCGTTCGTGGATGGTCAGGCACACGTGATGGCCCTGCGCCGTCGTGACGGCGGTGTCAGTGGCCCGCACGCGGTGACACCGGGCAGCGATGCGCAGCAAGTGGTCTTTGCGAACCTTCCTGACATCCCCATAGAAACTGGCCTCTCGGCCGAGCGCACCCACTTCACCTTTGGGGTGGCTGAGCAATGGAGCTTGCTTGCCCGTGTGATTGCGGTCCGTCCGCGTGGTGAGCAAGTGGAAATTACCTGTGTGGCCGAGAACGCGTTGGTGCATACCGCCGATCAGTCCTGATCTGAACCTGATTTTTTGTAACCACCCGCCGAGGAGTAATCCCGGCGGGTTTCTTTTTGGAGAAATGAATGCCAGAACCGACAAGTAGCGGGGTCGCCGGAGCAGCGGTGGCCTACAAGGCACTGGGCGGAACAGCAGTCGCTGTTGCGAGCGGAGCCACGCTGGCTGCCGTGGTGGTCATGTTGATGACCCCACCTCGAAACAAGCGGGAGTGGGCAGTTGGCCTCATTAGCACAGTGGTGTCCAGCATCGGCGGCGGTGCATTCACCGTCGAACACTTCGATCTGCATCACTGGGCGTTTTCAACCATGGGACTGTGTGCCATGGGTGGATTGATCTTTGCCTGTGGTCTGCCGGGATGGGCGATGGTGCGCTGGACCTTTGCTTTCATCGACAAGCGTCGGGATGACTCGCTTGATGCGGTGGCCAAGGATGTGAAGGAGCTGCTATGAAGCCGATTGAATTCATCGCGCTGATCGGATCTTCTGCTCAAGCCACCGCCAAACGCACGGGCGTCTTCGCCAGCATCACGATCGCTCAGGCTGCATTGGAGTCTGGCTGGGGCGAGTCGGGCCTGGCCAAGGTGGGCAAGAACCTCTTTGGCATCAAAGCCGACAGCCGCTGGCGGGGCGAGACCTTGATCCTGCAGACCAAGGAATTCATCCGTGGCCAGTGGGTTGTGGTTCCTGCCAAGTGGCGCAAGTACGCCAGCTGGCAAGAAAGCATTGATGACCACGCTGCCTTCCTCAAGCAAAACCCACGCTATCAGCCTTGCTTCCAATGCCTGAGGGCTGAGGCATTTGCACAAGCACTGGCCAAGGCCGGGTATGCCACTGATCCAGGCTATGCCGACAAGGTGATCGGTCTCATGAATCAGCACAAGCTGCAAGCACTGGACGGAGGTACGCCATGAACTGGATCACGCGCTTCCTGCTGGGCCACTGGAGTTCCATCTTGGTCGGGTTCTTGCTGCTCGTGGCGCTAATTTTTGGCATCCAGATCGGCCAATCCCGTGTGCAGCGCGCCTGGGATGCCGAAAAGCTACAGGCGGCATTGACTCAGGCCAAGCAAGAGCAACACGTTGCTGACGCCCTTCACGCACAAAAAACTATCAATCAGGAGATATCGAATGAATTTCAGACCAAAAAGGGCTTGCTGGCTGGCCTGCGGCCTGCTTTGCGTGGCGGTGATGTCGGGCTGCGCATCCAGTCCAGCCATGATCACGGCACCTTGCCCATCGTTTCCGCCACTGCCGCAGGAATTGCGGCAGACCCCACCGACGCTGTACCTGATTCCCCAGGCCTTGCGACCGGCATCTCCTGTGAGCAATTAGCCCGCGACGCTGCGGAGACCACCCTGATGGTTCTGGAGCTGCAGCAATGGCATGCCAGGCAGTCGGCGGCTGACGGTACACCCGCACCATAAACCTGTTATTGATACCTTAGACGTAAGCGTCCGGCGACCACCCTTGTTGCCTGAAGCGAGGTAAGCGGGCATCGTCTCCACGATTGGAGGATCGTGGAGACGATGGAACAGTTTGCAAACGAGGGTCGGCCGCGCCGACGTGAATACAGCAAGGCCTTCAAGGCACAGGTTCTGAACGAGTGCGCACAGCCTGGAGCCAGTGTGGGCGGCGTAGCCTTATCCCACGGTCTGCACGCCAACATGGTGCACCGCTGGCTTCGTGAGGCCAGGCAGGCGCAGGCCTTCACTGCGCACCTCAGCGCAGATGCGCCTGCAGCATTCATCGCGCTGCCCCTGTCCGAGAGCTTGCCAGCGGCCACGGCACCAGCACCGGCGGTGTCGACGCCGGTTC
>ERZ650308.1344-NODE-1344-length-12803-cov-6.381315_pt1 | contig 12803 bp, 10 predicted proteins | sample MGYA00376244_ERZ650308 | MGnify/ENA primary metagenome ERZ650308 (study PRJEB26733, sample SAMN07839295) | wastewater metagenome | biome: small river; feature: stream; material: water | place: USA: North Carolina | collected 2016-04-26 ...
AGTAAATATCCTCTAAAAATAAGTTCTTCAGTAGCTGTTTGAATAGGAATAAATATTACAGAAACTATTAGTAGTATTAAAAATTTATTAGTGTTAAATCTTATTTCAATATCCTGTGGCGAAATAGCATAAGATATAAGAGTTAGTATAATGATTAATAAGCCCCAAATACTAAATGAAAAAAAGTATCGGTTCCATCTTATTTTTTCAAATCCCGTTGTAATTGAACTGAGTGTTTTCTTTTGGAAAAATCGTACTGTTAAATAAAAAAATAAACAAAATGAAAAAATTTTCAAAATTTCAAATTATCAAAATAATAATAGAAAATTGACTCACCCTTTTTTCTTTTGTAGGGATAAAGTAAGCCAATGCTATAAACAAAAAATGAAAAATAAATAACAATTCTATTTTTCTTGTTTTTGCCTCTATTATTTGCTAGTACATTTTTTACTACTTTGTCAATGTTGTATAATATAGTTTTATTTTCGCTTTTTTCGGATTTTTTCGGAAAAAATAAAAATGAAAATTCTAACTTTTCTCTCCTTTTTTCTTTTGTAGCTTGTATGATCCCCTCTTTTTTCTTTTGTAGTGATGAAGTAAGCTATATACACAAAAGGTTTTTACAGTAAACTACCCCTCTCAAAAGAAAAAACAATCATGCATCTTTCAAAAAGGTATCATATGATCGTGGCTTTCTACACAGAAAGGTTATTATCCAACAGGTTTAAACACGGCGAGCGGACGACGGTCGGGTCTGCCACGGAGGGGCTGGGTTTGGGTTTGGGTATCCCCCTCTGCAAAAATCAAGGCAAAATTGAATTTCCGAAAAAGAACTTATAAAAATCCCCCTCTGCAAAAAAACAGTACTTTTCTAATTTCCGATTTAACAACAGACAATTTCCGAAAAAGGTACACACAAATATAAACATTTATATAGCGTAACATCATAGAACTCAATCTATCCTATCTAACAGCCCAGCCACAGCGTTCTAGATACCTCTTGGCTATGATGATACCACTCACATATCTATCTCTCTCCATAGCCCCGTTAAATGAGTTACGACATCAAATCCCTCTATATCACAACATAACTCGCCTTTCTTCTTTTGTTGTATATAATAACGACAACCTCAAAAAATCTTTGCAAGATTTTCCTCGAATGTTAAAACTACGTTTTAATCACCTCACACATGTTCATCCCATCCTATTCGATCTCACAGCACAAGACTATAAATAATGATTCACTCATTCCCCTAAACCAAGCCACACTTACCATCACTTACAAATCTCTAACGCTACCGTCAGCACCACTGACACATTTTGACAACCTACCGTACCAACAAACAATCGACAATATAAACCAACAGCTTTCTTTTGTTGAGGAAGCACTGCCTCTCCAACTCGAATACGAACTTATTACAAAGCTCTCTGCAAAAGAAACACTCAATCAATATCAACACTTATATATTCAAGACCAATTAGTTTTCGATAAACAACTCCTCATTAAATATCTCAATCAACTACATTCTCAACATACTATCATCGAACAAACTAAACCAACTGCTGATCCTTTTGTTGAAAATCAAATAGACGATGAACCACGAACGATAAAACCAACGCACCACTTATACAAAATATCTCGTCAAGCTATTAGGGATATAACTCACTACACATATACACCGACACCTCCTTTCGCGACACCTCCCGTACCAACGTATATACATTGGCAGTACCTCGCTCTCCGTTCCAAAGCTGACCGACTCATAATAAATGGATCAAGACAGATGGGGAAATCCTTAATTCTTGCTGAACTATTGACCGAGGAATCCTTTACTGGCATTGATATTCTTGTCGCGTGACCGCAGCAAGATACGACTGACATCATCAAGAATTATATGCTCCAGCATACGCAGAACTTCCCTGATGGCACATTTGTATATAAGGAAAGGAAGAAATATATTGAAAATACAATCTCTGGATCACGCATACACTTCAGAACCTTAGAGGATGGTGGTAAGAATATCCGTGGGCTTACCGTCTCCTTAACTGTTATTGACGAGGCACAGCTCGCATCGAGAAAAGTAATTGAAGAAGTAGTCGAACCAACGATGACGACAACAGGATGACGCTTAATCCTCATTGGTACAGCCCTCGAAGACCTTTCATCATATATGTATTATGTCATCGAGTCCGTACTTCATCAAACAAGGGACTTCAATACACCAACTACGTTTTCAGCCGAGGTGATCACCGTATCTGCCGATGAGAATCCAATGATACATCCACGTGTACGGCAAAATCTCATATCAAAACGTCACTTACCTTCAATAAAACGTGAGTATTACAACCATTGGGGGAAGCTTGATGACTCATTATTCAACCCAACCATCATACTCCCTCACGAAATTGACCGATATATCCCACTTGAGCAATATCCATACGCACAAGCCATCATAGGAATAGATCCTGCACGTACTTCTGATCGCTCTGCTTACTCCATAACTATCACATATAAGCAAAAAACACTAACGATTGAGTCCTGATTCGTACCAAATAACTATAAAAATAACTGGAAGGAGCAGGCTACTTTCTTTGTCGCAATACAATCACGCATTAAAGCTCTCTTCCCACATCATCCACTCCTTATCGTACTCGATAAAACCTGAGTCGGTGATGCAGTTGCTCCTATTTTCCAAGATCAAGGTCTCTGTATTACCCATCTTATCCACTATACCGCAGGTACATCTATCAATGAAGAAGACTTTTCACGACCAAAAGTTATCCGACTTGGTAAATCAGAACTCATAAACAACTACCTTAACTTTTCTTCATCCCAAGAGTACGCCATTCTTAAAACAGAAAACGAACCCTTAATCAATGAGATACGACACATCCAACTCACGGAAACATCACAGTGAAATATGGCGATACGCTCAAAAGACAGCTACTACGATGATGTGACGAATGCAACGATGACATCAGCGTTTATTATCAGACACGAAAAACTCACTCACCCCTCCAGAACCAACCGAACTACATCCAGCCGAGACCAATCCAATGATCCGTTCCTATCAGAAGCAAATATATTTGCTAGACACCTCCAAACAAAAGGTAGCAATAAATGATTTCTCTAATATAATATTCATACCGTTCATTCACTTATTTTCATATTTATGAAAACCTACCGATACCAAACCCCAAACGATACCCTCCTCGAAGTTTCTCTCACAGATGAGCAAACTGCTATAGTAATCCAAGCTGAAAGCGATTATATTACAGCACGAGATTATATATTATCTGAGTGTTACTACATATGGAGACACGCATATAAGACCTATCATCTCTCAACGAAAGATCGTGAGTCACGCTTAAACAAACAACCGTGGAGATCTAATATCCCTTTTGGATATATCCGTTCTTTCATTGACGTGTTCACTTCTACCTTGTCGGAGCGTCCACTCATCTATACTGCAACAGCCCTCGATGAAAAATGACTCGACAATAAACAAGACATTATTGATTTTTTGTCGACTATCTCCGATATGAATGGATTTAATAGGGAGTCAAAGAAGATACTTGCTGAATGATTAAAGACAGGGACATTTGCAGTTCGTGTCAACTATCGTCCACCAGTAAAGCCTGTAACATACACTTATCTCTACAACAATACCCCCATTGAGGATAGCTATACACCAGAAATTGGTGATATTCCTTACGCTGAACACGTTGATGTATTCAAATTATTCCCAGATCCAGGGACAGGTAATCTATCATTCGTTACAGAACGTGACGTTGTCACCATAGATGCAGCTCTTCGTATCTTTAGTGGTCTCATCAACAACGCATCCAATACATCTCCGTTCAAAGATACCGATCTCGTTAAACATCTCACCCTTAATCTTAATGGTGCTGACCTTGATGATTATGGTTCAGTACGAAATGAGGTTCATGCTGAGGTAAATGCAAAGATGCGAAGTGAAGACACGACAGCAATCAATACAAACACGACAGCGACAACTTCGACAACTTCGACATCATCTTCGACAGCTGACAGAGACTCTCGTCTCAATGCAAACCGTATTGAATACAAGTACTACGTTACCAACTCAAGGATTATCCTCTTCTTCAACAACTATCCTGTCTACATTTGACCGAACATATACGGATTTATCCCATATGTAATCAAGCCAACCAGTAATGCTGACATACGATTGGGTGTTGAGTGAATCCCATATCTTCTTCGTGGGGTGGAAAAGGGTATTAACGGTTATATGAACTTCTATCTAGACAATGTGAACTTCATATCTCAACCAAACTACGTTGCTACGAAGGGTGCAGTATTCGATGAATCAGCTTTCAATGCTTTGCAACCTGGTGAAGTTATCTATGTTGACGGTAATCCTGATGCAATCAAACGTTTAGACAAAGGAACGGTAAACGACTTTAATGTTATGGAAATCTTTGGTCGTACTGCTCAGCAATTGACTGGTGCATCTGAATATAACCTTTGAGTATCAGCAAGAGAGCGTACAGCGACAGGTGCGAACGCAACAAGCCAGTCTTCCCAGAAACGTTTGTCGCCATTCATCGAATCTTTTATGGTTGTTATGTCAGAAGTGGCGAAGATGCAACTCAAGATGGCAGTAAAATTCTGGATTAAACCAAAGAATCTCATCATCAATGAGAAGACGGCACAAACTATCAAGAAGTTTCAGGCAAATAAGCTCAATGGACTGGTGAATATCACACTTGAAATGGATTCTATGTTTGCTGCACAGAACGAATTGCAGAACAAACGTCTTCTTGAGCTCCTCAATATGGTGAAAGGAAGTGGACTTGCAAAAGAAGATGAGCTTATGAGACAGATTATCCAGAATATGGGTCTCTCTCCAACAAAGATTGTACCTGAGGCAGCACCTGAGATCACAGAGCAAAGCGATATGCCAACCGATATACCTGAATTACCAGAAGAACCAACCCCAAACAATGCTGAACTACCAGCAGAACTAAGAGCTGCGATCACTCCTCAGCTCAACTTGCAGTAATTGTAGTTATCCATAAAATATGGATAGCTACGATTATTGTTTCGCACAATTTATTTATTTAATACTACTCAATTATGATTGAAGAAGTACTTAAGAAACTTGGTGACCTCGGAGTTCCAAGTGATCTCCTTGAGAAAATCAAGAGTTCTATTGCATCTCCTGATGCAGAGGAAAAGAAGGAAGAATGCTGCGATAAATGCGGTGCTCCAATGAAAGATGGAAAATCAGTTGAGGTTGCTGTCGAAGTAAAAAAGACAAAACCTTCAATGGCTGAGATGATGAAGAAATTTATGTAACTACCACACAACTATGTTCTTCTCCCCCAAGAAACATATACCGCAGATTGAACCAATCGTATTTAACATCGTAATCGGGGAAGCTCCACAGCCTACCAAAGAAGAGTACGATGTTATACGACAATCTCACGAGTCACATAAAGCTATTATGAAAATAATAGATTATAGAATTGCTAACTCTTATAAGTTACTTGGAAAAGAAAACCCAAGTAGCGAAGAGCTACAATCTATAAACGGAGCGATCCGTGCATTAACTACACTCAAGTCGATTATTAAGTAATAATCTAAACAAAGTTGGTTTTGCAAAATTCTCGAATTGCATTATGATAATTAAGACCATAACACCCACCTACTATGGAAGAAGAGATAATTATCGACACAGTCGATACGACTACTGAAGTCACCGAAACACCTCAATTTGATACGTCAACATCAGAAGATACGCCAATCGAAATCAGTGAAGAAACATCAGAAGATGTCCCACTTGATATAGAGAAGGTTGATTGAGATGCGGAGTATCAACGAGAGATAATCGCTGAACTCATAGCCCATATCGATGAAATCGAAAAAACTAATCAAGAGTTAAATGAAAAGGTTTCTTCTACAGAAGAAATACTCGCATCGAAGGAAACTTCACTCTCCGAATTGAATACTCAGCTTACTACCCTTATGGAACAAGCCTCAATTGTTGAGGAACTTGAATCACAATGGAATAAAGTAAAAGAGTTTGAAACAGTTTGACCTCTTGTCGCTGCCATAGTTGGAGGGAAGGAAGTAAATATTCCAAAGTACCTTGAAATGTATGTCAAAGAACAATTGCTTGCTATGCCACAATTTGAAGATACAAAGAAACCTCAGGTCGATACGTCATCTGTAAAACAAGTCAATTCACTTTCACAGGCGATTAAAAACTTAAATGGTAATTTTACATAATATATGGCTTTAGATGCTTTCAATTACCCTACGGGGGCTGTAACTTCTGGAACAACTGCTCCAGCAAACGTTACACAGCAAGCTATGTACGCAACACTTGCTGAATACAACAACTCTGAGATCGAACTCTACGATACTCAATCATATGCAAACGGTTCTCCATTCCTTACTATGCTTACCAAGTTTGGTCGAGCAAGAAATAGTGGTGACTTCAAGAGTATTGGTACAAGTGAAGACAACCTTTCTAACTTTCCAGATATTAAATGGAAGGAACAAGATAAGGAAAATGACATCTTTGTTGTAAATGGTGCTGTTGCTGTTGGTACTGCTGGTGCAAATACTCAGATTACTCTTACATCAACCGTAGGTCTTCTCGCACAGCAAACTCTTCGTAATGTACGAACGAATGAGCAAGTACACGTTGTATCAGTTGACTCTGCTACTCTCGTTACTGTTACTCGTAAGACTGGTGCAACTCCAAACGTTGCGATGGTTGTATCTGATACACTCCAACTCATTGGTTCTGCAGTAGTTCGTGGTGATGCTAACGTTGGTACAACTGCATCTCCTGCATCAAACCGTTCAAACTACTTCCAGAAGTTCGTTCAAACTCTCAACATCGATGACTTCGATATGATGTCTAATAAGATCCTTGATCCTAAAACATTTATCGCACGTATCGCTGCACAGAAGAACTACCAACTCCGTCTTGATATGGAGCGAGCTGCACTCTTCGGGGAAAAATATGCTGGTGTAAATGCATCTGGTAAAGAGTACTACCAAACAGAAGGTCTCATCGAGTTCGCTCGTCGTGGTCAAGCTGGTGATGTCTCTGGTTCACTCACTACTCGTGTACTTGAGGAAACTCTTAGTGTATGTACTGAGTATATGTCTCCAGGTAACCAAACAAAGATTATGCTTCTTGGTGGTAAAGCAAAGGCTGCAATCAATGCCCTCTACACTGGACGTATCAATGTTGAAACTATCGGTGATATTAAAGAACAGGTTGAAACAATCCAAATCGGAACTGGAAAATTCATCATTATGCAACATCCACTTATGAATGCTGCCTCTGGTTATGAGAAGCACGGTCTCGTTGTTGATCCTGGTTACTTGAAAATCTGTTACCCTTCAGGTGTTGACCTCAATGGTTCTACATTCGATGGTAAATCTCGATTTGAAATGGATCCAACTTCTACATATGCAAATATGACTGGTTCATTCGTTTCCTATATGGGTCTCAAGAACGTTTCTGCAAACTCTGCAGGTATCTTCAAGATCTCAGCATAAAAGATTCCCCAAGAAATTGGGGATTTTTTATTGATATATGCTTAATGTTGCATATAATAAAATAGCTCGTTAAGAGGTCTAGATGAATATACGCTTCTAGGCAATCCTTTTGTTGGTATCTGTTTAGATATAGCCTTATACCAACACTAGGATTTTTTTATTGACTTAATTCAAGCTATAAATACAATGCCCCTACTGCCAGTCACCTTCGTAAAAAGGCGTAGACAAGGCTTGATCTTGCGTGTAGCGCTTATAGCAAGGTGACGGTGTGTGTAATCCAACATTACGTGCTTGAGCAATAGATCAAAGTTTACGCTTCTATTGCAATATTTAATTCTCTCTTACTAGTTCTGAGGGATTTTTTATTGCAAATTTCCATCACTCATATATAATACAAGAGTCATCTATGACTTTTAACCATCCCACTATGTCTGACTTCTTACCAATAGCATATTATTGCTTGAATCTCGATGGAACAATGCGAGAGAAAACAGCTAATATATTCTTTTCCCCAGCTGGAAAAGTTGTGAAAACAACTACAAACTTCTGAGATACTATGGAGTTTCCTGATACTGTAGAGATACGATTTGTACGATGAGTATACCTTTGTCAGTCACAAGAGATTGCTGACTATCTTGATATTTATACTTCTGGTGGTACATACCGAGGGAAATATCATGAACCAAACAACTGGTGTTTCCTCGTTACAAGAGAAGATCCAAATGAAAAGAAGAGAACTGAATACATTGAGACCGAAAAGGTTGTATACCGTACTCAGTACCCTCGATCATTCATCGATGGATCAAATGTGAAAACGCTTGAACAACTCTGTATCTCTAGTGGTCTATCACTTGATGGAGTTGGTATGAGCAAAGCATCGTACGTAGAACTTCTACAATGAAGTGGCTTAATTGCTGATTAAATATATAATAGGGACATACGTCCTTATTATTTTTTTCTATGATTTCGACACAACCATTATTCACCGCTATCAAGAATGAATGCGGATCGCTCTTCTCTACAGAAGCACATAGTGACCCACAAATACTTGGATATATCGGGAGTGCTATTCGCTATATTGCAAACTATAGAGACTTCCCATTTCTGAAAAAACCAATAACCGTTACAGTTATCGCACCTGATACAGCAGTTACTACGGCATATAAGGTAAAGACACATACGGTTTACTTCGGTACAATCGAGAAAATACCACTTCCTATTGACGAATACTTCATTCCAAACACAACACCTTCATATGTTGGTAGCTGGGATGATGTATTTTATGCGAAAGAGATTGGAACATACTCACTTATTGCAACAGTAATTCCAGCAGTTCCTACTACAGATACTGATTTAATAGATTTACCTGACTACCTAAGCGATGTTATTATGACAATCGCTATGAGCTATGCTTATAAGTCGTCTCGTATGTATCCTGAATCTGAGAATCAACTCAAGATAGGGAATGCTATACTTGATACTGCAGCAAATAGAGCATCGAACACTTATCCTAAGAATGCTCCTGTTATGCCTCACTCTAATCCTCAATAACCCCTCATTTATATGGAAAGATCTGATATGAGAACCATAAAGATCCGATTCAATGAATGATATGCTGGATTCTTTGATGAACTTCTCAATGTAAGTCTATCAAATAGAAAGTCAGATAGCTGATTTATTGAAAAAGATCGCCCAATGCTATGACCACGAATGTGAAGTTATCGTATTGGTAATAAACTTATCACCGCTTGGAACATAGCTACAGCTTACGCCATAGGTGACATTGTATTCCTTAGTTGAGTACAATATAAAGCTACTTCAGCACATACAGGTTCACAACCTCCAAGTGCAAACTGGACAATTGTTACAAAAGGGAATACAGATGCACTATTCTATACGGATAGATTGAAGGTACGAAGAAACTATCGAGTATTCGATAACAAACTTTGGTATCTTAACTCGAATGTATGGACATCTATCAAGGATCTACAGACAGATAGTGTGAAATTACAGGTACAACGCATCCCAGTTCTCTTTGGTGGTGGTACTCCTACCGAATATACGACTGGTACAGTATCAAGTGGTGCTGAGAAAGTGAAGAAAGCAGCAGGTGATCCAGGCGGAGCAGCGAATGTTGGTAAGGTTCTTGTGATAACGAGTGGTATATACAAAGGGGCATTCGCTCCTATCATTGATTATACTTCAGGATCATCAGAATATACAACAGGTTGAGCTGGTATCATAACAGCTCTTACTGCTACTGATAAGTATATGATATTCGACACAATGGCTGACTGTCTTCAAGTTTGTCGTGGGTATGAAAGCAATTCTTCATATAATGATGATCTCTACTTTGATGGAATAACAGAACTTACCCACTTTAAGTGATATGCAAGCAATGGATTACGCAAGGTTCTAGCGATTACAGCTACAGAAGGTATCAAAAAGAGTGTATCATACTCAAATAGAATATGGTCATTCGCTTGATCTACCCTCTTCTATAGTGGATGACTCCCTTGAAACCCATTCTTCTATGATTTTACAGGGGCATTAACTCTTGGTGGTGCTGGTGAGATCATTGATATTATCCCATTCAAGAATAGGCTCATAGTTATTGGCACAAGCTTCATCTATTCACTCAATTCTACATTCACTTTCGATAAACTTGTTGAATCATTTGGTGGATTATTCGGTTGAGCTATATCTACTGGTGAGGATCTCTATATTCTGACAACACAACGTAGACTTATCTCTATTACTGAGACTATATCTTGATTTATTTCACTTAAGAACATAACACAAGAGGTAGATAGCTATGTTTCTGAGTTCAAAAACAATATATGTTCTGCATTTGACGGTAGATATATGTATATATACGGTGAATCTGGTAGCATTGGTACAGGAAATACAGTTATTCTTGATATACAGTACAAGTTCTGGTCAGTCTTTACAAACATTTACCCGAAAAAGATAATAGCAGAGCAGTGATTAACATATTTCTATGACAATAATACTGATATTGTTCGCGTCATGTCTCCAGAGTATACCACCGATGTTGCTATATGAGATGAGGTTGATACAAAAGTACCGCAAAAAGTTACACTCAAAGAAATAGATCTCGATGATATATTTACTCAGAAGAATTTGTCATCTGTATTCCTCGCTTTCGAGAACTATACCCAGCAAGTAGCAATTGATATGTACTTTGCTATCGATAGGAAGAATGCAAAGAAGCCAACGAAATATATTAACATCATTGAGTCACCTCAGTCTCCAGCAACTATCGGATCGAATGAATTAGGTGAGAATTTATTTGGAGGAGAGCAGAATTATTCTGAAATCTCAGTTCCCAATATTTACAAAATTGATTATAATAATGACAAGGCAAATGTGTGGAAGCTTTCTATTAGTGGAAAGGATAATTCATTCTTCTACATCTCTGCAATTGATATTATGATCGCTTTCTATGGAGAGCCAAAGCAATACTTCAAATCTGCTAACACTTACTAAATATGCCATCAATTAAAACACAAGATCTCTATCGAGTAGTCATTACAGAATCAGCAGGTATAGCAGCATCGGGAGATGTTGACTTTACTGTATCAGCAGCACCAGCAAGAACCAATGGGTTTCTTGTTTTGTCGCCTGAGAATGCAACCTCAAGAGAAGTTGTCTACTTTCACAATGTAATCGGCAATCGAATCTATGTACGATGAGTAAATCGAAGGTCACCAAAGCTTCATCCAGCAAATGACTCTGTACAAATGAATGATGTTGAAGATATATTCAACTACTACTCTGATATGGTATCTCCTCTCTTCTATATGGAGAAGACTGGTACTCTCAATGTACGAGTATGGGGTGGGACAGTCCTCGTTAACCGTGCACAAATAACTATTGCAGACACAAACCTTACTCTTATAGATAATGCTACGAATTATATCGTCTATGATTATCTCACGAACATCGTTTCAGTGAACACAACCTGAGTAGGTCTTGTAAAAGTAACAGTTACAGTTACTTCAGGTATCATCGGTACTCCAACATACAATGTGATTAAAGAATCATATGCTGATCCGCTTATTCCAGACCTTACTCTTGTAGCACCTGAAGTTCAGAAACAAACTTGGGTATATGCAGCAGCAACTGGTGCAGTAAATACTTTTGCAATCACTCTTACCCCAGCACCAACAGCTTATGCAGCAGGGCAAAGATTTGTATTCAAAGCAAATCTTGCAAATACAGGAACAGCAACACTTAATGTGAACGGACTCGGTGCAAAGACTATCAAGAAGCTTGGTGGAACAGCTATTCTCGCATCAGGCGATATAGCTATCAATCAAATGGTAGAAGTTGAGTATGATGGAACAGATTTTGAAATGCAAAGCCCTATTGCGAATGCCCCTACATTAACAAATTTTACTCAATCATTCACAGCTTGAGAAACTATAGCAGCTTGAAATGCAGTATATATGAATACTGATTGACTTGTATATCTTGCTTGAACAACCACTACTTTCCTTTGATTTGCAAAGTCAACCGTTACAACTGGGCAATCAGTTGTAGTAGATATAAATGGTATATCTACTACGCAAACAAGTTTATCAGTTGGGTCGAGGTACTACCTTACTACATCAGAGAATATTTGAAATCGATGGGATACAAATCTAGCAATGACAACCGCACGCTATGGGGCATGATCAGGGTTAGTGAATAATAGAATTTATATAATCTGAGGTACAGTAAATGGATCTTCATCTATGGCTACAAACGAAGAGTACAATCCGTTCCTCAATACATGGGCAAGTAAAACTGCAATGACAACAGCAAGGTTTAATCTATGATCTGCAGTGTATAATAATAAAATTTATTGTATTGGTTGAACTGCGAATGGAACGACTGCACTAGCAACAAATGAAGAGTATGACCCAGTTGCAAATACTTGGGCAAGTAAGACGTCAATGACAACAGCACGTTGGTCATTTGGACCTTCGATAGTCAATAATAAAATCTATTGTGTTGGCTGATATAATGGAACGACTGCACTAGCAACAAACGAAGAGTATGACCCAGTTGCAAATACATGGGCAAGTAAAGCAAATATGACAACAGCTCGTTCGCACCTTAGTGCTGTTACATATAATAATAAAATCTATTGTATAGGTTGATATAATGGTTCACCCATAGCAACAAACGAAGAGTATGACCCAGTTGCAAATACATGGGCAAGTAAAGCAAA
>ERZ650308.1345-NODE-1345-length-12801-cov-6.011298_pt1 | contig 12801 bp, 16 predicted proteins | sample MGYA00376244_ERZ650308 | MGnify/ENA primary metagenome ERZ650308 (study PRJEB26733, sample SAMN07839295) | wastewater metagenome | biome: small river; feature: stream; material: water | place: USA: North Carolina | collected 2016-04-26 ...
TAAGGGCTGATATTCAGTTTTTCAATTTCCTTTCCTTCGCCAAGCCGCAAACGTTAAACGCAATGGCTACTTCCGTATCTCTAAGAAGTATTGCGGATTATTCAACACTGTATAAAAGTCAACCTGCATTGATGGGCATCTTGCACCATTAACTATTGGGTGGTAGTAATCGGCATTTACTTGTCTGTAAATTGTGCCTGATGGTATTGATTTCCCAAACCAATCCATGTCTTTTAGTAATACAAATTCTTTCATGTTATCATTTTTTTATGCCCGCCACTGCATTTAACATTGCATTGCAAAAAGCAGGGCGGACGTAGTGCTTTCAACAATGGGAATACTAATGAGCTTCAACTATAACGCATTGGGCAGACGTATTCCAATTCCCCTGCCTTCTGCAATGCTTAAACGTTGCACGTTACTTTAGGACACTTGCTGCAATTCTTCTCTTTTAAGAGAAAAATATAAGTTTTGTAAATCGTGCAAACAATCTACACCTCTTATTAATAGCCTTTTTTCATACAAATACTCCTCTGTTACAGTAGTAAATTTGTCGTCTGTATGTGGTGGTGGACATTGTGTATGAAATCTAAACCCTTTTTTCTCATAAGAACCTAAAATTGTTTTATGTTTTAAGAACCCAAAATCAAGCAGTATCTTTTCAGTCAATTTAATTTCGTCAATTTGAAATACATATAATGGGTAAATACCTTTTCCATTTTTCCAATCTACCCAAACAGTATTATGACCAGTTTCAATTCCATTAATAGAAACATTCCTTTTGTTTAAATTATCGTAAACAATGTTTCCAACTCTTATTTGTTTAATATCTATCATACTTTTTTTATTTTTTGTGTCCTCGTCCTGCTGGACGAAAAGCAACGTGCAACATTTGGTTTGCAGCAAGTGGGGCGTGACGAATAAACATCGGCTTTAGTTCCTTGATTTCCCCACCTGCTTCAAGCCCTGTTCGTTAGCGGCTACCCTAAGACACCACATAGATAGCCGTTGGACGTTCATATTCTTTTATTCCTTTTTCGCCTTGACCTTCAGTTGTCCAATCTGTAACGCTACCTGTGTTTATAGTTTCACATTCGACAATGTACATCACTTGACAGCCCATAATTATCATTTCGCCAATTTCTATAAACCAGTTGGCGTGTGAACGATTAGGAATAAATCCAAGTGTTTTTCCAGCTTCGTGAACCGCTTTTAGTGTTCCGTGAACTGATCTGTATTGTTTGCCATCTTTTCCGTAAAACCAACCTTGCGTGGTTACTAAAACTTTTTTGTTAATAAAATTTTGCATTTTTATTTTGATTTGTGAAGAAGGGCAGCCGCTAACATTGCATAGGCAATATGTGGGCTGACGTACTTCGGTTAAACATTTGTTTTTCAATTTAGCTATGTGCATCGCATCGGCTGACGTGCTATTATTCCCCAACATCGGCAATGCTTTTACGTTACAGGCAAGTGCTACGATAGTGCTAAAATTGAACATTCGTGCCATCTATGCCGTTTTAATAATTTTTTCTCCCTCGCTCTTTGGCTTTTTCAAAGCCATAAAGGAAAAGATGTAAGCGATAACATCAACCGTCCAACCATTGCCGAGCATTCGGTATCGTTGCGTATCAGATACTATTTCAGTATATCCGTTTGGAACAGTTTGAAGTCGTTCACATTCCGTTGGCGTTAACCGCCTCAATCTTCTATCACACATTGAAGTCAATACAGCTTTGCCGTTTTCATCCCTGTTTCTTTCTCCAGTAGCCAAATAAGCATCAGGTGTTAATGTGTTTGCTTTATTCCCAAGTATTTCACAAATGATATTATCCTTTGTTATTGCGGTTGTAAGCGTATTCATTTTTTCAAAATCAATCTCGTTTATCTGTTTCTTTTGAAAGGGAGTATGGTCTTTACCCTTTGCCATACTTTCTTTTCGTAATTGCTTTGCCTCGTCTGTTCTACCAAACTTTAAACATCCTTTCAAATTCTCAATTAATGTAGTGCTGTTGTCAATCGCTAATTGTCCGCTTTGATTTTTAATCGTAATCGTTCCGCTTTTCAATGGGTCAATTTTAGCTTTTATCCCCAAGTTAGATGCCTTTTCAATCCGAGCTAAAGCCTTGTCAGTAAGATAGAATTTAACCGGAACATCATCTTCTAAAACATCTTGAAGCAATATATTTTTATCCTTTGGCTGTGGTATTGTGCATTGCATATCCCCAAATAAACCAAAAGGCTCATTTGCTATATTCGTCCAGTAAAGCCTCACCCTGTTTTGTGCTGACAGCAAAGCGGAATTTATCTCAATGGGTGCAACTCCCATATACTTTGAAATAATCAATTCAAACTCCTTTTTCATCTTTACGTTTTCAAGCATAAAGTAAGTAGGGTTGCACTCGTTTTTCAATCGCACAAATTCAAAGAATAATTTGCTTCGTGGGTCATCAAATGCAAGTTGCTTCCCTGCAAATGAAAATCCCTGACAAGGCGAGCCACCAAAAAGTAAATCAATCTTTGGTAAGTCTTTAGCAAATACTTTCGTTACATCGCCAAGTTGTATAGTGTTCGGGAAGTTGTGTTGCGTTACCTGAATAGCGTGTTTATCTATTTCGGCTGCATAGTATTGTTTCACTTTTATTCCGAGCTTCTGCAATGCTAATTGTCCGCAACTCATACCGTCAAATAGCGATAACACGGTAATTCCTTCGGCTTCTGAAAAGCCGTTTTTGCCATCGCTCAAAAAATTATTAAAACTACTTTCGTGCATAATTGAAAATTTGTGCTATTAAACCGCACCAGCCTGTAACAGCAGTTTGCCGCAAGGCAGGGTGTGGTGGAATATTGAACATTTGTACTCGCATCATCATTTGTGGTTAATTGACAGTTTATCGCTCCGTAATCCTGCCCTGACGGCAAGCTGCGAAACGTTAGCAGAAATGGCTACCATCCGTTCAACTCGACCATTTTTGCATAATATTCAGTTTTAAGTTCGGAAAGGATTGCCCTTCTTTTCAGTTTCTGACAAACCCTGCCTACTGTTCCACTTCCAGCAAAGCAATCATAAACCAAGTCATTTTCGTATGAGTAGTATTTAATTACTCTTTCAGCCAATGCTTCGGGAAATGGTGCAGGATGCCAGTTGCTTGTATCAGGATTAAATTGCCAAACATTTGTTCTTTCATACCCATCAGCCACAAGGCTATCGTTTTTAATAACCTTGTCGATTAGAAATGGTGCAGGTTTTTTAAATACCAAAATGTATTCAGTAACAATGTTTGGCTTGTAAGCAATAGGTTTTCTATGCCTATAAAATCCACCGTTTCTGTTTGGTGCAGAACCATCAGGTTTCATCCAAATAATATCTTCCAAAAATTCAAAACCTATTTCTTCCATCATTGGCACAAAATAAAATGGCAATGGTATTCGGTAGCTTTGCTTACTTCGCTTTTCACGTTCAACCAAAACAGGCGAAACGTTTATAACACACATTCTGCTTTCTTTCAGTTTATCGTATGCCATTGTAAATACTTCTTTCATTTGTGCCATATAATCCTGCACCGATTTGTATTGAGAATAATCCCTTGCATTAAAGTAAGGCGGTGAAGTAACTATCAAACTCAATTCATTGCTTTGCATCCTTGACATTGTATGCAGACAGTCCTCATTATAAACCGCCACTTCTGCTAACAAGGGGTTTTGCAATATAGTGGCTGACGTACTATTATTCATCATTTGTAATTCTATTTAGCTTTGGTGGGTTATTGAAATTTTGTGCCTTGAAACCCCACCATCGCAAAGCCTTTTTCCGTTGTAGGCAATTAAAAAGGAAGTTCATCATCCTTTGAAAATAACCTGTCATACGCCTCATTCATATAGGCAACATCATCCGCTTCATCATCTTCATTGTCTTGCTCATCAGACATTTCCATATATTCTTCGGACGGGCTTTTGGTAGTTGGTTTTTCTACGCCTAACTGAATTAATCTATGGTCAACCAAGTTTTCATTTGCATCATAAAAAGCGAAATGCAGAAAATTGTTTTCGTGGCAAATCGTTTCTTTTGGTGATGAGTAAGCCCCGTAAATGTGTATGCCATCAAACGGGTTGTTGTGAATAAAAGGCTTTTTAAAAGTTACTTCGTGGTATGCCTCCACTTCCTTACCGCAGATTGGACAATTTTTCATTTCGTTTAAATTAACTGCCTACAACATTGGTATTGCCAATATGTAAGCATCGGTTATATAATGGGCTGACACCTATCACGGCATCAGCAGTATTTCAATCATCTATGTACTGCCAATTCTTACACATCGGCAATACCCGGCGTTGCCAGCAATACTACCAGTTCGCAAATCGTAGCTTGCTGACATGACTACGGTAGCGTTTTTCCTGCTTATCAAAATATTCCTTATCAATCTCTGCTGCGACAAACTCATAATTCAGTTTATTACACGAAATCCGATTGCTGCCGCCGCCTAAATGTGTATCAATTACTTTCATGCCTTCAAATCCAAACCTCAAATAAATGGCATCATAAAGCATTACTGGCTTATGGCAAGGGTGTATTCGCTTTTCGTTTAACTTCTTATTCCCTTGCTGTGTCATTGGCTCTGAGAGGCTCTTAGCTTGGCACATACCAGCCCACAATAAAGGCAGTTCCCATGTATCTTCAATTAAGCTACAGTAAGCAGTTTCGTATCGGTTAAAACTCATGCCATCGGCAACGCCTTTATCCCATTTTATTCTGCCATTTCCTACACCTTCCCAATTAACATAGTCAATGCCAAAGATTATTTGATGTTTTGATACCCGGCGTAATTCATCAAAGTAAGATTGTGTCGGTGGTTCTTTATCCCATTCCTTTTGTGTATAAACTTCTTTCTTTCTATTGCCGTTCAACTTTGTTCCGTTCTTTTGCCTTACTGTTGTTTTTACTTCTTTCAGGTAAGCCATTTTTCCGACACCAATTCCATAAGGAATATCACAAGTGGCAATATCAAAATAACCATCAGGATAGCGAGCCATTACGGACGAATAGTGTTCATTAAAAACCGTACTGCTGGCAACATCGGTTTGGCAAAATGGGGGCTGACTGCTTTCTATCATCTTTTATCTGTTATTAAACATTATTAATTCTATTCAGCATCAGTACCGAACGACAGTTTTCCAAATTCCAAACCATCGCCAAGCCGGTTCCGTTATGCGTCATGCTGGCTAAAGTGCTTTGTTATGCTTCTGTACTCATTTTAATTGGGTTTAATCTCTTAAATAAAATGGTTCTACTTCACCATGTTTTTTACAAGTCCAACCTTGCACTTTTGCTTCATCTGCCAGATTAGTAAGCACTTCGCCAGTTTTCAAGTATTTGCCACATTCAGGGCATCTTCTATAAACGCATATATCGCTATCATCACCCCCTGAATATCTTGTCCATGCTTTTGTATCTTCACATATAGTTTCAAGTTCTGCCATAATTTTATGTTTAGATATTATATTTTACTCTTTCTTTAGAAATCCACTCACTTTAACTATTCATATTTAGCTATGATATTTGTAAGTGTTTTAATGTCGGTGTAAGTATTTTCGTAAGCGCATTTATAATGTTCAGCTAAGGCAGCTAACTCAATTATTTTTTTATCATACTTATCCTCTGCTTTTCTAAAGCCTACAGACACCCCAACCATAAAACTTTCTTTATTTTCAGCTTCTTTATAGCCAACAGTATTTTTTGCTTCATTATTTACTTCTTCGTAGTTCATACTTTTATTTTTAGATGTTGTATTTTAATCTATTTAAAGCTATCCACTCACTTCTATCAAAGCCTTTTAATTCAGTAGGACATAAGGCTTTTAATTGGTCAAGGGTTTTAGGATTGGTATTTACCACAAAGTTACTTTTCTCACTACCCATTGGTTTTTCTGGTTCTACTAAGTTGGTGGGCTTGGTTAGATCGGTAACTTTAGATTCACGTATTTCGTCATTATTTATACCATTGGTATCCCGGCTCCTGGCAGCGTTCTCAAATTGGTTTGCTCTGCCATCTTCTTTGGTTTTATTTTCTCTATTCCAATAAACCCGGTGCAGATCGGAGCAGAATTTTTTCTTGGCAGTTTTGCTTTCCATTTTTTCACCACAGTAAAGGCAGTTTTCGGTTTTTTTTATCATTGCTACGATTTGTTACGTTACGATACGCTTTGTTACGCTAAGATACGGTTTGTTACGGAACTACCAAATTATAGGTAGGTATATTTTTTAAAAAAATTAAATATCCCAACTACATTAGTGACCAACGGCAATATAAAATGATGAGCGGTAAAATGCCTGGAATTGTCCAAAACAAAAACTTTGCCTATAATAAACAAGCTAACGATTTAAGGCAATTACCCACGAACAAACCAGAACGCCGAAATTTGCCACGTTTCCTGCATCCTGACAGCCTAAAAACGAAACTTTCCCCTATACACACTGCCAACCCATAAAGCCAACCACTAAATAATGTAATACCTTACAACAGATCAACCACATTACAAACCGGCAACCAATCCACACAAAGCAAGCCACCAGCCAGAAGCCTTTTAAATTAACAATCCTTTGGAGCCAAAACCGGAACACCCCCATTGTTTTATTATTCACTTTCCTTTGGCATTGCACCCCTGGCATTTATATACCACCGTACCCCCGCTGTGGGGGCTGTAATTTTTTTGCTGTTATGCGGTTAATTGCTTTGAGATTTGGTTTAAGTGGTTGTATTGTATTGGATGGAAATGTTTTTGCTGGGAGGAGGTTATTTTTTACCAGTGGGAATAAGTGGGTTTATGTGTGAAATGTATTTTGTTTTGCTGAATACATGGCATAATAAAGCCCACAATGTTACTTGCAGGCTTTATTACATAATTCGCAGATACCACGTTACGGTTAGGAAACCTTTTATTAAGCGTGTGTAAACGGGGAATTGGGATAATTTAAAAATTTATTTGCAGTTATCAAAAATGATATTATATTTGTATTCAAATTTGTTATATGGCAAAGAAAAAATACACGGTGGTTGAAGTTGCTTTACTTGCAACAGCATTTGGGAAGTCCACACAGACAATTAATCGTTGGATTAAGTCAGGTAACGATATTCTTACAAGCGAAAAAGCTAAAAAAGCATTAAAAAAATGAAAAAAAGAAATGAGCAGGCGGCAGGTAGCAATCTATTCAGCTAAGTTGGAAGGATTGCTTTCTCTTACCTCCTGCTCATATTTTTTATCATAAACAAAATAAATTACAATGAAAAGTACAACTCTTAAAAAATTGAAAGATGGTGCAAAGTTTAAATTATCCAAAAGGGCTTCCGGCACCGTGTACAAAGTAGTACGTAAATCAAAAGGACAGGTAACTATTACCTCTACTACTTCCGAAAGATCATCGGTAAAAGATCAGAATACAGTAGTTTATCCTGTATAAATTACATTTTCCGGCCCTGATTTTTAATCTTTATAAAAACAATCGTATGACCCCCAAAGAGTTTTATGAAGCACACCAACAGGAAGATTTTTTAAGCAAAGGAGAAATTATAAAAATGATGCAGCTATATGTAGATCATCTGGAAGAAGAAAAAAAGCTGCAATCAAAAATATTAGTCAGCCCGGAGAGCAGGGCTAAACTATTTGCTGGTTTAGGGTTTTATTAGGGTAACAAGCGGCCCTATTCCTGGGGCTGCTTTCTTTTAACTTACAAAAAATATCACATTGATTTACCAATTACCAAATCCTATTGATGTACTTACACCGCTTGGAGATTGCACAGCAATAATGATAATAGATTATGGAGTTGATGTAAATTCTGTTTGGGTATGCAGAATGAAAGGTGGTCATGTTAAACACTTCTACAGCGATGATATTAGGATATACGATAACCCAATGAACGGTAAAGGCTGGGATGTAGAAAACTTTGATGTAGTAAAAAAAATACCGGCAGGAGCAAAAAGAAACACTAATTTTTTAAAGAAAAAAATATGACAACAGAATTAAAACAATGGCTTTATACTGAATGTGTCAAAGAAGATTTACTGGAATTAAAAGAAGGCGTTTATTATATGCCAATCGGGGTAGTGAAGAAAAAAATACAGCAAATGGAAGATACATTTGATGTTTCTGTATTGGAATCAAATTTTCATCACTTCTTTTTTAATAATAACCAACGTGAAGCTATTGCAAGTGGCAGTATTGTAATTACTATAACGCAAAGGGATGAAGAAGGGCAATTAATTATAATTGCTCAATTAGTTGGTGCCGCAACATTCCCGGTTTCTTTCTATGGAGAAAACACACACTACGCAGCAACACTTGAATCCCTTTGTATTGTAAATGCTTTTGGTGGTAAGTATCCGCAGTTCGGCAGTGCCCTAAATAAATTTGATGTAGTTGCTGCAGATAAATCACTGGCCAAAGTACCAAAACAAGAAGTAGATAAAGAAATTAATAAATTGTTCGATCAGGTGAAAAAAAAACTATCCAAATATTCTAACCAGGAAGATGCACAGGCTTACCTTGATACCACAGAATGGAAACACTCTCTTATTGCAAAAAATATCATTAATTCATTACCAAAAAAATCTTAATTACCATGGCAGTTACAAAACAAAACCCAGCACCAGAACTTTCCAAAGTAGAAGTTATCAAAGAACTTCCATTAGAAAAAGTAATTGATAACACACTTGCAAAAAGTAATGTTACCAAAAAAGTACTCAATGCTCTTAAAGAAAAATATTTAGGAGATGATAAGTTGGCTCTTAAAGATGAATTTGTTCTTAAAAACCCAACGGACAAAGAAACTTATTTGGTAATAAAAGAAGAAAGGAAAGGTGTTCGTAAAATCGGTATCATCACAGAGGATTTATGTAAGAAGGGCCGGGCAGATGCAATCAGCATCCAAAAATTATGGTTAGGCAAGGAGAAAGAAATTTTGGATGAAGTAGCAATTGTGCAGGATAAATTAGATGCCCAGATAAAAATATTTGAAGAAGAAGAAAAAAAAGAAGAGGAAAAACCATCTATTTTAGATGCTCCTCCTTCTACCCTCTTTGAAGATGATGAACCTCTCTCTGAAGAAGAACAAAGTGCAGCGACAGGAAATAGTTTTGGAAAAGCAATTCAAACTATTTTAAAACATAATGAGGATTTCCAAATCTATGAAGGGGATGACCCTGAAAATTTGGATTATTCAGAGGAACAATTTGCTGATTTGTTTAATCAAAATGTTCAACTAAAAGGAGAGAAAATTGCAGAAGCTGTATTAGAAGAAGCATTATCTCGTCTTAGTCCCACGATGCAGAAGTTAGTTACTGGAGAGTTACAAGGGATTAAAATTGCTGATATTGTAAAAGACTTAGAAGACTATCAAGAAATTGAATCTATTCCTGAAAATCCAACTCCTGAACAAAAGGAGAAAATTGTAAGGAAGTATTACCAACGACAAGCCAAAGATAGAAATAAAGACCAAGAATGGGTAAATAAACAAATAGAGAAAATTATTGATAGAGATGAATTAGATAGTGAGTTTGAGGATGCCAGAGATATTATTTCTCAAGACCTTGATAAAAAGCAAAAAGAGAAAGAGCAAGAGATTATAAAACAAAAGCAGGAAAAAGAACAATTCAAAAGATATCACACTCATTACGTGAGTGAAGCTTTGAAAGAAGAAAATATTTTTGGTTTGAAATTGTCTAAACCTGAGAAAGACCAAGTAGCAACAGTATTATCTTCTTTTGCTGTAAGACCTACAGATAATAAAGAAAAATTAGGATTGACTGCACTGATTGATTCGTATATCAATAGTGATAACCCTAAAGAAACTTATAAGAGATTGGTGTTAATGACTTTAGCTGCTACTGCTCCTGATAAATTAATTCAGAAATTGAGTATTGAATCAGAAAAAAAAGTAACTAGAGAAACTACTCGTCAATTAAAAACAGTATCTAAGGAAGTAACAGCTTTAGAAGGTACTAAAAAACAAACAATTAAGAAACCAGGAAACATTTTCTAATTATGGCAAAAATGACTAAATCCGTAGGTAAAAAAGTATCAACTAAATTACCTGCACCAAAAATGACAAAAAACAAAGCTTCTGTAAAAGGAGGCATGAAAGTAAAAGGCGCATGCTAAAAAATTAAACTATTATTTAAATTATGTCAACACCAAATTTATTACAACAGGGGGTCTTAGTACAAGACAAACAGTACTACAGCCCTAACACCCACATCACAGAAAGCAACTTGTTTGCTGCGGGTATCAGAAAAGAAGTGCCTATGGATGACATGGGACTTGTTAAAACTTGGACTCAAATTTTTAGGAATGTTCAACCTCTCTACAATTTTGACCAAATTGCTAAAACTACTGTATCTGTAGATTCAGATAAAGGTTTTACTTGGTCAACTGCTGTCGCATTGGAAAATCCAATTGTGGTAGAAGATTTGTCAGAAAGTGACAAACCAGGTATTGATGGTCAAGAGTTTAAAGTAGCATATAATAGACCTTTCTCTGTTACAAATGTTATCACTTATGACCACATCCACAACAAATTCCAATTGATTGTAACTAAAGAACCATATAAAGATGGTGATCGTTGGGTGCATCACTTGAAAATTGATGGAGTAGCTGCTAAAAACTCTTATCTTTCTAAAGAATTCTTAGCTCCAGGTACTCAATATTACAAAATTACTTCTCGAAGAGGTGATAATAATGATACTGTGGCTTCTACCTTCCAATCTGAAGTAGGTGAAAGACTCTGGCATTATAGATTGTCAAATACAGAAATTGCAAAAGGTTTCTCTATTGATAAAAAATCTTTGATTCAATTACAATCAGGTAAGGCTAAAGATTTGGGTAATGATTTCCGTGTATGGGAATTGTATAAATTTGCTCCAGGTTCTGATGCTTATAAATATATGATTGGTGAACCTTCTACTAACATCACTAAAATTGTTAATGAAGTTTATAAAGGAGATAAAAATGCTGCTAAAAAAGATATCGTAGGTAAAAACTGGTTCATGGAAATTGAACGAGCTACTATGGATCAATTGATGGTAGAATGGACTATGAACCTCATGTGGGGTACAGGTGGAACTACTTCTGTTCAATATGATACTATGCAGACTTCTCCAGGTTTGTACTGGCAGCATAGAAATTATGGAACTGTAGTTAAATACAACTTCCCTACTATGTCTTTAGATTTCTTGAGAGCACGTATTGAAGAACATTTCAAACATCGTATTGATTTCCATGCAGAAGGTGAGTTCATCTTCAAAGTTGGTGCAGGCTTGTATGAGTTCCTCCAAAAAGAAATTAAAAAAGAATTCATTGCTGCGGGCTTAGTTGTTCAAGTAGGTGAATCAGAAAGATTCCTTTCTGGTAGCAGACAAGAATTAGATTTCACTATGAGATTTAAATCTTTCTTCTTGAAAACTTTCCCTAAAATCAAAATTACTATTGTTTTTGAACCTGCTTTAGATCCTGTGTTTGCAAACAATATATCTAACCCAAAAATTGATAGAAACTATCGTTTGTCTTCTTTCACAGGTATCTTGTATGACTTGAATGACATTGAAGCCGATAATATCAAATTGGTTAAATGGTCTTTTGATGATAAACTGCGTTATCAAAAATTAATTGGTAATGTTGACTGGGCAGACCAAAATGCAACCTTCATTTCTAGTGGTAATTTCCCTGGTATCAAAGGAACAATGTCTATGAGACATGCTAACATGTGGTTGGTAGATCCAACTAAATCATTGATGTTTGAGCTGATTAACCCAATGACAGGTTCAAAATAAGATAAATCTCAAAGGAGTGGGTTAAAGAAAGCCCACTCCTATTTTTAATTAAGCAAGAAAAATAAATAAAGAAAAATGGCAACACTGATTATTAAACCTTTTTTACAAAAAGAAAATGATTCCATTGGATTAAGTGAATATGGCTTTGCAGCCTTTCCTGGTTCAAAAACTTATATTGAAGTACCAGCATTGTATGGTAAGTATCTTACTGGATTTGATGTAGATGCTTTTTATCTGGATAAATTAGATGAAAAAACCAGAGAAAAAGAAAGAAAAGCAATTAAGGCTAGGGTAGAGGAATTAAATAGAAAATTTCCTCATTTTAAATTGGATGATGTAAGAGTCCCTCAGAAACCTGATGATGAATCTATCAAACCAAATCCTTTTTATGCTAATATGGTCATAGAATTAAAATCTGATATGACAGTATTGGATTCAAATGACCCTGAATCATTAGTTAAAATGGAAATTATTAAAACTAATGCAAAACATAATCCTTTTTTTGAAATTGCCCCTGATTTAATCACAGCAAGAGAATCAAATAAGGAATATAAATATTACATCGTAAATGCAGATAGAGATGTAGAGCAAGAAGTTTCTCTCAAAAAAGAGATGAATAAAGCGACTTCTACTCTTGACAATCTATCTTCTAAAGATAAAGAGAAATTCATTTTAGTTGTTAAATATTTGTTACCTGCTAATAAGGGTTATAACGCTGAATCTGAAATGAGATTATACAAACGTGCAGATGATTACATTAATGGTATTATTGATGGTGAAAAAGTTAAAGGAGGAGATACCTTCTATAAAAACTTTATTAAAGCATCTGAAATGGATAGAGAAGAATTACTTGCAAAAGTAATTATTAAATATGCTATCCTTACTAATGTTGTTAGGTTGAATACCAAATCTAAAGATTGGGAGTACAGTAAAACATTACAAACATTAGGTAAAGATCGGAAGAGCACACGTCTGAACTC
>ERZ650308.1346-NODE-1346-length-12795-cov-10.123155_pt1 | contig 12795 bp, 26 predicted proteins | sample MGYA00376244_ERZ650308 | MGnify/ENA primary metagenome ERZ650308 (study PRJEB26733, sample SAMN07839295) | wastewater metagenome | biome: small river; feature: stream; material: water | place: USA: North Carolina | collected 2016-04-26 ...
CAATCACTACTTTCTCTGCCATCTCAATTCCTTTCTATCGTGTGCCGCCTAACCGGGCGCTCAAGCGGACGGCTACGCCGCGCGCTTAGCTGGGGGGTTATTGCCGAACCGCACCAGCACTCTGGCAACACCTGGGTTGTGTTCGGTCACCAGCACGATGGTGCCGCCATCGAATGCGCGGCTGTCGACGGCCACGTACCGCGATTCGTCGCCGGCAACCTGTTCTTCAAGGCCTGAACCTGCCGGGTGATGGTGCAGGTGGCCGTTTTTGGTGGTGTAGTGCATGTCAGCGTGCGGCTTGCGCGATGGCCTGCGCGTACGTCTGGGCCTCGATGCCCATGGCGGCCTTGGCGCACTCGTAGTTCGCTCGGGCGATGACGTCGAAGATGTTCACGGCGCCAGTGTTGCCGGCGGCCAGCGCCTGCAGGGCATCCACCAGCAGCTGCATGGCGTGGCGCGGCACGAGCGGCGTCACCAGGCTGTTGTCGTTGCGGCGCAGGCGCTGCGCCTCGGCCATGAGCGGGGCGACGACGCTGAACGCCTGCGGGAATACGTTGCCACCGTGCACCAGGTAGGCGCAGGCGGGGATGTGGTCTGGCATGTCAGTCCTTGGTGGTTGGAGTGATGCGGTAGCAGCCGCTGCTGGGGCCGCGGCCACCGGAACCATCGACGTGGTCGGGGATCCACGGCGCCGGCCGGCGGTTGGGACAGTCGACGTGGCTGCAGCCCTGGCGGTGGGTGTCGGTGCTGCGGCCGCAGGTCGGGCACTTGGCTGGGGTGGGTGGTGTGGTCATGCTGAGTCGATGACAAACTTGATATCGGGGGCCTTCTCGGCCATGTAGGCGAGCACCTTCTCGGCCCAGTCGAGCGCGTCGGACAGTCGACCGGCGGTGAACAGCATCACGCGATCGCGCGGGCTGTCGCCGTTGTTATCGGGCGAGTACAGCAGCATCTCGCGGCACCACGGTCCGGCCTGTGGTTTCAGGTGCGCCTTGTGAATGCTGCCGACCGGGATCGCGCGGGTCTCCTCGGCGTCGGGTGGTGTCCAGCCGGCGGCGATCAAGCGCTGGCGCTCGTCTTCTCGCGTTGCTTGGTCGCGCTGCGCCTGCTCGCGTTCGATCTCTGCACGGCGGGCTGACGCCACGTCGGGGTGCACGGCGCTGCACTCGCGGCGCATGCGGGCCAGGCGGGCGCTGTCGCTTTGGGGGTCTTGGTCGGTGGTCATGGTGGTCACTGTTGAATGGTGAACTTGGCCAGCAGTCGCGCCACGGCCAGGTCACGCTGGGCCTGGGTGACGACGATGCGGGTGGTGACGGGTGCCAGGGCTGCGTGGCACCCGACAAGGTGCCAGCGGATGCCGTGGCCGCGAGCGATCTGGATGTAGGCGCTGCCGGCGGATGTGATCACGCGGGCGCCAGCGCGCTCGTCTTCGGTCAAGCCGGCGCTGGCCAGGTCGCGCTCGGCGTCGCTGCAGGCTGACGCGACATCGACGTAACTGCCGTCGCTGCCTGTCGACTTGATCAGGCGCGTGATTGCGGCCTGGTTGGCGAGGGTGATCTTGATGGCTTCCACGGGTCAGGCCTTGGTGGTGGTGAGGATCTCGACGACGCGCTTGGCGCCGCGGGTGAGCGTCGGCCAGTCGGTATCGTGTGCGGTGGGGTCGGCGTAGAACCGGGCGTCACCCAGCAGGTACTCGCGCTGCTCTGGCGTGGCGGTGATGGTGACGCGCGAGCCGCTGCGGCTCACCTCGACTGCCATCTGGTCCCAGCTGTCGACCGGGCTGCGGTCGCTGTAGTCGTCCCAATAGGTGGCTGGGATGGTGTAGGTGGTTGGCATGTCAGGCAAATGCCAGCGGCCTGGCGGTGCACACGAACGGCTTGCCGAAGCAGCCAACGCGCAGGTTGACGTAGTGGCCGACGTCGAAGTGGTCGGTCATGGTGTCGCTGTTGTCGTGGTTGCCGGTGTTGAGGGCGTCGAGCATGGCGCCGAACACGTCGGCCACACACTCGTCGTCGATGTGGTCACGGAAGTGGTACTCGTTGACGTCGACGCGGCCGTCTGAGGGGTTGAGGTATGGCGACGGCTTGAAGGCGGCGATCAGGTCGAAAGGCGCCTCGGCGATCGTGCAGACAATCGTCGAGTGGTGGCGCACGGCCAGGCTGACTTTCCAGCCGGCGGGCGTCACGGCCTTCAGGGCGGCGGCGATGACCGCCTTTTTGGTTTGGTTCATGTAGGCCATGGTCTGTGATCCTTGCTGCCGGCGGGAACCGCTCCCGCCACAACTGAATTCTGCTACACCTTGCGGGTCGCCTGCATTGGATCTTGCTATCAGAGCGGAAGATCGATAGGTGCCGGCGCGTCGTCGTCACCCGCTGCCAGCAGGTCGTCGAACTGCTGCTCGACCTGGACGCGCAGCTCGGGCGGAACCTGCTGCCATTCGGAGTCGAGCCAGGCCAGCCATTCGGAGTTGGGCTGGCTCGGGTCGGGCTTCTTGCTGTCTGCTGGTGCGGATGTCATGTCGGTGTCCTGCCGGCGATCTGTTGCAGCAATTTTGCTACATCCCCCGCGTTTAGGTGTAGGAAATTTGCTACGGCCAGTCAATATCTGCGGAGTTTTTCGCTTTCAAGGCTTCGGTCTGGGCGGATTCGAAGGCTTCGCGGGAACCCCATGCGGCGTGCTGCGGGTTGCTGGCGTCGAACTCTATCCAGCCGTCGGGGCGGCGGACGGCTGCCGGCTCTGCCGCTGGCGCTGCTGCCGGTGCCGATCGCCTGGTGATGGTTGCCGTGTTCGTCTTGGCGTCGATGCTGACACTGAATTTGCGGCTGAGCTTAATACCCATGGCATGCACGGCCGCTCGAAACGATGGCTGCAGCGGGCCGTCAACCGCGATGCGCAGCACCTGGCCTGGGCGCAGCTTCTCGATACCCGCCAGGCGCCCCGTCACCGGCCTGGTGGTCTCGGTGCCGCCGGTCGCGTACACCGACAGATCCACGGCCTTGCCGGTCACGAGGGCGGCGTGCACGAACGGGTCGAGCCAGGCCACGTAGGCCAGCATCACGGGTTCCGGCGCCCACGTGCCACCACCACGACCTGGCTGAGCCGTGAAAGTGCTGCGGTCGAGTTCGAGGGCGGCGAGGAGCTTTTGCGTGCCGGGCGACGTCAGCCAGCGCCACGGTGACCTGGTCGGGTCGCCGCCGTTAGCTAGGTGGGCGGCTGACAAATTGAACTTGTTCATGACGGTCTCTGTGTGGTTGATGCCAGAAGTCTATGACGTTTCCGTCGCTGACGCGATCAGACTAGACAACACAAACCAGTCACTAACCTTTTCAGACTACAAATACCGGCGTCGGTAATAGATGGATGCATGGTTTTTGCTCAAAACCAACCGCCCCGGTAATGGCGGTAATCGTTGATTTCATTGATGTTTTTAGCATTGTGCAGTGCACCAATACCGGATTACCGATTACCGGCCTGAGACAGCTATAGAGACACAGAGAATAGTGTTAGAACTTGTTAGTGATATTGGTATATTTGATTGATATATATTTTCTCACAGTGTGTCTGTGTAAGTGGTAATAATGGTAATTTAGTTAGTAGTAGTAGAAGAAAGCGAACAAGATCAACAACTTAGCGCTGATACCGAAGGTAATGCTTGAAGGTAAGCGCCGGTAGGGCTGGTAGTGGGCCCGGTAATGGCGCGGTGTGCACGGAATGTCACGGCTGACGGCGTGGCGATAGAGCGGAAAAGATGCACAATCGCGGACACGTCAACGGGGGCCGATCGCATGGCATCACCGCAGGTCCAATACTTCACGCCCGACTGGGCGCCACCCGGAAAACAGATGTTCGCGTGCGAACGCCTGTCTGCCACGCTGGGCACCGAGCAGTGCGCAACGAACTGGAGCCGCGCCACCGCTGGTGACGGCATGCTGAGGTGCAGGGGGTGCCGGATCGGGGCTTGCCATGCTGGGCAGGACCGGGCGAATGCCAGCCCGTTGCGAGGCATGCTGATCTGCGCCAGGTGCCAGCGCGGCTGCAATCGGCTGGTAGAAAATTGGACTTGCGTGAGCTGCTACAACCGCGGTCGAGAGTGGCGGATGCAGCGCAACGCCAAGGGCTCGTTCCCGAGTCGCATGACACCGCTGGTGCCGCGTGAGGTCACCTACACCGAGGCTGGCCAGCCGCGGGTGCTGCGCAGGGTCTGGTCGCAGTCTCGCGAGGAGCTCGTTTTCGGCCTGCTGCGCGACTGCACTGGCGAGGTGGCGATCGCCTTCAACGGGCGCGTCAACCTGGCAGGTGCTGCCGGTACACCGCAGGCGGCACTCTGGTGAGCTGGGACATCGAACCCCACGTGTGCCGGGTCTGCGGCGGCCGTGTGCTGAGCCAGGAGACCGACGGCGAGGACACGCGTTACCGGTGCTCGAACTGCGGCCAGGAGGCGCTGGGCCGCCGGCCCTGGGTGCTGTGCGGGTGCGGCATCCGCATCCGCGGCGCTGTGGACGCAGGCCTGCGCTGCCGGACCAACCCTGACGTCAGCGTTGAGGTGCCGGCTGAGATCGTGGTTATGCAATCGAGCGAGCGTGCGCGATAGCTAAAACCAAACACGGCGGGCGCTGGATGTAGTAAATTTGAGGTGTCGAAAGAACCGTCACTCAACACAGAAAGCCAGCCATGGACTCCCGCATCCACACCGTTCGCCGCGACATCGCCGAGACCGGCCACATCCGCTTTTCCTACTTCAACCGCCGCGGCGACTTCCTCAGCTGCATGTGCTTCAACCTCTGCTGATTGACCATGACCAACGACGAACATAAGGCCTGGCTCGACGGACTGAAGCCTGGCGACACCGTGGTGTCGGCGTACACGGCTGACCATCCGTCCTATGACTGGGTGGCTACCGTGGTGCGGCGCACACCGCAGCGCATCGTCGTGCAGCGCGGTGCCGTGCACATCCAGTGCGAGGCGCTCAATGGCGCCGTGCGCGGCGGCCACCACTACCACAGCATCTACCCGCTGACCGGTGTCATGCGCAAGAACGCGCGCATCAAGGCTACGGCCGAGTGGTGCGCTTACCAGGCGACGCGCGACCTGATGCGCCTCACGCCCGACAACCAGGCGGCCGTCAAGGCGCTGGCTGACAAGCTGCTGGCAGAGCAGAAGGCGGCTGGAAAATGACCGGCGGCCACACCCCCGATCAGGCCAGCGAACTCTGGTGCCCCATGGTGCGCACCGTACGATGGGAGACGGACAAGGTCATCGATCTTGGCTTTGAAGACAAGACCAACGGAATGGCGCATGCACTCGGCGGCTGCAACTCTGGCGGCAAGGCGGCGCGCAACCCGCTGTCGAGCCGGTGCATCGCCGACAGATGCGCGATGTGGCGCTGGGAGACCTACTACGCGCTGCCTGTCGACGCAGAGCCTGGCAAGCTGGTCGCTGGCGTGACGCGCCGTGCCGGTACCGGCTACTGCGGCCTGGCCAACATCCCCATGCAGGTGGAGCCGTGAACCGCCGCCGCGCCGCCGCCATCGCGTCCACCCTGTTGTTCTGGGCGCTGCTGTTCTCCGGCTTCATCATGGCCGGTGTCGACCTGGCCGCCTGGCACGTGACCGGCCAGACCCTCACGCCTATTGACTGGATGGGCCCGCCCGGCGCCTGGCTGATCGCAGTCAATACGTCGGCAGTCATTGCGGTGCTGTGCGCCCTGGCGAGTGTCTGATGGCCGCCAAGAAACTCACCTACGGCATGCATGCCGGACACCTGCCGCTGCGCATCATCAACATGCTGCGCAACCACGGGCCGATGTGCACCAACCAGATCGCGATGCGCATGCCTGGCGAGACCTACCACCGCGTAGCCACAGCGGTCAGTCAGCTGCTGGGCGCAGGAGAGTCCGACGGCACCAAGGGATACGCTGCCCGCCGGATCCACGTTGCCAAGTACGAACGCAGCGACCTGGACGGCGCCAGCACTGTGAGGCTGCGCGCGTTCTACGCTGCTGGCAACCGAGAGGACGCCGAAAAGCCCGCCGTGCTGACGTCGCAGGACTGCAAGCTCAAGCGCAAAGCCCGGGCCGACGAGGTTCGCCGGGTGGCAAGCCGCGTCCCTAACAGCGTCTTTGCACTCGCCCGCCTGGCGTGACGTCAGGCTTACAACACCCCGAGGAGGTCACATGCTCAAGCTATTCAAACGCATCCGCGCATGGCTCGCTGCCGCTGCCGACTGGATCGTTGCCGAACCCTACAAGGCGCCGCGGTATGAGTCGGCGCCAGCCGCCGAGCCGGTGCAGGAGCACGGCCCGGCACGCGAGCCCAGCGGGCCCTGGTATGCGCTGCCCGGTGGATCGATCGAACTCGGCAGCACTGGGTTCCTGATCCGCCACCGGCCAGATGCCGGCATGGGTGAGTTCGCGCTGGAGTCGCCCGAGGGCCGCCTGATGTTCACGGCCGGGCCAGGGTTCCTGGAGCCGCTCAAGCAGGCTGCCGAGCGCTGCGCCGCCGAGCGGGCCGAGTTCGTGCTGCACGTCGCCACCGGTGGCACGGGTGACGCCATGGCATCGCTGATGGCGCGCGTGCGGAGCCAGCATTGAGCTTCGAGCACCCCGTCGACCACCACCCGGCGCAGATCGCCGCCAGGCTGATCCTGCTGCCAGAGCTCGCCCACCTGGCTGAGGCGCGCGTGGGCTGGCTGCTGCGCGTGGACGAGCAGATCAAGGCCGGCCGCCAGATCCTGGGTATGTGCTACCTGCCTTCTGTGCAGGGCAGCCTGCGCCCGCTGTTCGACTGGTTCATGGTCAAGGAATTCGGCGACGATCCACCGCTCGACTTCCTGATCGTGCTGGACCGCAGTTACTGGCTCGCGGCCACCGACCTGCAGCGCGAGATCCTGGTCTACCACGAGCTCATGCACTGCGGCCACGCCGTCGACAAGCACGGCGTCGAGCGCTACGACAAGGAAACCGGCGCACCCGTGTATTGCATCCGTGGCCACGACGTCGAGGAATTCACCGCCGTCGTCGAGCGCTACGGCATCCATAACCAAGACATTGCGGCCTTCGTACGGGCTGCGCAGGAGCACACGTGATCGACACCAAGAAAGTCCGGCCCGGCGAGGTGCTGGTGCTCACCGTACCCGAGGGTCTGCCAGCCTGGCAAGCTCAGGACCTGCTGCGCTCTGTGCGCACCCGGCTCGACGACGTGCCTGGCGTGCGCGTGCTGGTGATCGGCGGCGGCATCACGGCTGAAGTGCTGACACCCGAGCGAGGTGACGCATTGCCGGGCCACCTGGTCATGTGCGATGTCGAGTGGCATGCTGTCGCGCCGCTGGAAAACTGATAGCGACTATCAGTCCAAAATGACAGAGTGATAGGAAGTGACAGTAGCATCCTGTCATGGCCAACCCGAGCAAGATCGCCGCCGTAGCAGCAATAAAGCTACACCTGCAGACCCACGGGTCTGAGGACTGGAACATCGTCCTGACGCAGTTCCCCGACGTGCCGAGCGCGTCGATGTGGCGCTGGATCCGCGAGGCGAAGGCCGACAAGCCGAGCAAGGCTGAGCTGTCGACCGCGACGGCGCGCATCAAAGCCAGGATGCGCAAGGTCCACGTCGACCGCGAGGATGAGGCGTACGAGGCTGGCGTCACACATATCGCCAAGCACGTACCGGCCGCGCCCAGTCCCGCCTATGTCGCCAAGAATGGCGCTCAAGCCCTGGATGGCATCGACTTCAGCCGAGAACTGGCGCTGCTCTACGCTGACGCCATGATGCTGCGGTCTTACTCTGTCAAGCCTGGTGACGACGGCGTTGAACGCATCAAGAATCCGGTGATCTTCGAGCGTCAAATCACCAAGCGGACGGACTTGATCGAGACATCTTTGAAAATGATGCAGGAGATCTGGGACCTGCAGATGATGCAGGGCTTCTACGAGGCAATCATCAAGGAGATAGGATTCGAGTCGCCCGAGTGCCAGCGGCGCATCATGGATCGCCTGCGATTGCTCAACGGTCGCACCGGCATGACGATGTTCGCCGAGGTCGTGTAGTGGCTCGCGGTGTCGTGCGACGCGCCCCGGACTACCGCGGCGGCCTGGCCCAGATGATCGCCAGGCTTGAGGAGAAGACCGGCTACCGCGTCAACGCCGTCGGCATCGCGCCCGGCGTGACGTTCCGCGCCTGGTGCGAGCAGCTGGGCCGCGGCACCAAGCCAGACGGCAGCGATGGCCTGAAGGTGGACGGAAAACCGTTCAAGCTGGACGATCGCCCGGCCATGGCCTGGATCTATGACCAGGTGCCAAGCACCGAGGACGAGGCCTATCGCCTGGTGCTGGTGCTGATGAAGTGCGCACAGGTGGGTTTCACCGTCATGGAGATGCTGGCCGCCATCTACCTGGGCCTGCGCTTCGGGCCGGCGACGATCGGCATGTTCCTGCCCGACATGAACCTGGCCGGCCTGAAGTCGACCGAGCGCTTCATGCCGATCGTGCGGTCGGCACCCAGCGTGCACAAGCTCATGACGCAGGACGCGCCCGACGGCAGCGGCCGCAAGCAGGGTGAGGGCAACGTCAACCGGCGGCGCATCGGCGAGGCGCTGTTCGTGTTTAGCTGGACATCCGGCCGGGCCACCACCGAGTCGGTGCCCATGGACGTGCTGAGCTTCGACGAAGTGCAGGAGATGACGCTGGAGCAGATGGAAAAGACCATCGAACGCCTGAGCGCCAGCGAGCTGCGTTTCACGCTGATGGGGTCCACCGCCAACTGGCCGGACGCCGACATCGATCACTGGTACAAGCGCGGCAGCCGCCACCGATTCCACACGACCTGCCCGACGTGCGGCGTGTCAGAGCCGATCGACGCCTATTTCCCGCAGTGCTTCGCATTCAACGAGGAGACCGGTGTGCACCGGTACACGTGCCGGGCCGGCCACATCATCCTGGACCCGCAGAACGGGCGCTGGGTGCCTGAAAACCCGGTGGCCGATCCGCCCGTCGATGTTGCTGTGCCAAAGCGAGACCGCCCGCTGCGCATCCGGTCGATCCACTTTCCGCAGTTCCTGAGCCCGACGATCTCGCCAACCGAGATCTGGGACGGCTACCGGTTCGCGGAGTCGATGAAAAACTTCTACAACCGCAAGCTGGGCAAGCCGTACCTGGACCCGAGCCAGGTGCCGGTGACGCTGGAGCACCTGCGCGAGGCCGAGCGCCAGGGCATCGCCGCCGGCCTGCAGTGGAAGACGCGCGGCCGCGGGTGCTTCATGGGCATCGACCAGATGGGCAACTTCAACGTCGTCGTCGTCAAGGAACGCATGCCCGACGGGCGCCAGGCCGTGGTGCACCTGGAGATGGTGCAGGGCGCCGACCCGTTCGCCAGGTGCGACGAGCTGATGGCCGCCTTCGGCGTCTATGCCTGCGTGGTCGAGATCAACCCGAACTACAACGACGCCAAGAAGTTCGCCAACCGCCACCCTGGCAAGGTCTTCATCTGCGACAGCTTCGGCACCGTGGCTGAGGGGATGATCCAGTGGGGCGACGCCATGAAGCTGGACAGCAGCGACAACCGCACCACCGAGGACGCCCGCGACCGCTACACGCTGCGCATGGACCAGTTCAAGTGCATGCAGGTGTCGATGGCCAGGTTCACCAATGTCGTGCCGGGCACGAAGACGCCGCAGCCGCTGTGCCTATTCCCTGACGCGCAGGGCCTGGTGCAGGAGGTGACCGAGGCCGGCAAGACGCAGCTGAAAGCCGTGGCGCCGATCGCCTGGCACCACTTCACCAAGACGGCGCTGGTGGTCGAGCTCAGCGAGGGCGACAAAAAGCACGGCGTCAAGCACTACAAGCGCAGCGTGCGCAAGATCGGCATCGACCCTCACTTCAGCTACGCCAACATGCTGTGTGACGTCGCCTGGGCCCGGGCTCACGGTACCAACCTGTTCATCATGCCCGACGGAGACACCAGCATGCCAAACAAAGCAGACGACGCCAGGATGCAGCTGGACAAGGTTCCGCTGGCTCACGCGAGCCGCGTGGTCGAGATCATGACGAGCACGCCGGCGGCCATGCTGCAGCGCTGCGGCACGTGCGCGGCCTTCATGGATGGCCGGTGCACGGAGCGCGAGGTTTTCACGGACGCAGGGCAGCTGGCGTGTGAGATTTATGAGCGGGAATGACGCATAATTGCGTTAACGAAAAGGGTAACCGGCCTGCGTAGGCCGAAGGCCGTAGCGGGTCCGGTTGACCCGCCTGTTCGGCTTCTGTGGCCGTAGCGAAAGGAAGACCATGCACCAAGACAAATGCGTTGAACTGGCCCGCGAGGCCGCCGTTTACTGCGACGAGCGCCACGACTACATGCCTGCAACGCCGCTGCTGGCCGAGGTTTGGCAACCGCACCGCTGGGTGGTGGAAGCGATGCTGGACGCTGCTGCCGTGGCCGAGGGCGAGCGCGACAGATACAAGGCAGGCAACACCTCGCTGTTGAAGGCGCTGATGTACGCCCACGAAGACAAGGACGACGCCAACGCGCTGCGCGGTCAGGCGCTTCGCGAGGCCGGCATGCTGAACGAGGACGGATCATGCAACTGGGATGCACTGGATGCGCGCACGCCCAAGCAACAGACCTGGGCCGAGGCTGTGAACGAGTGCGTCACAGACCCGGCAGAGCGCGACCGACCTGCAGCGCGGGTTCATGGCCGTGATTCGCGGCATCGCGCAGCCCAGCACGTTCTGAGCATGGACGCGGCGCCCGACTTCGAGGCCCTGCGCGCCCGCCGCAACGCGGCCGCGCAGGAGATGCACCAGAAGATGGCCGACGAGTGGGGCGTGCCGCTGCAAAGCCTGCGCTCCAACTTCAACCCGGGCGCCTGCTACTGCGCATGCGCCACGGGTGGCCCCTGCGAACACAAGTGGGACGGCGAAGGCTGGGAGAGCGAGGACGGCTGCGCATGGAGCGCGACGTGCTCACGCTGCGGCAGCACCGCCATGAGCCACGACATGAGAAACGCCCCGTGAACCACAAGCGGGCTAACGTGATCTAGGGCGCAAATCCGGCCCGTAACCGGATACGCCCAGCAATCTGCGCCACTAACCGGCCAATCTATGCACATTCAACATTACGCGACACGCCGAGGGGACCAGCCATGAGCGATGCACGCGACAGGGTGGAGCATCTTGCCAACGCCGTTTCGATGCTGCGTCCGTCGTTCGCTGGCGCGCACATTGATGCCGCCGCCATGCTGCGCGCCCAACACGAAGAAATCACCCGCCTGCGTGCTGCGCTGTCAGCGCCCCCACCTGTAGTGCCGGCAGGGTGGCAATTGGTGCCGGTGGAGCCGCATCCACGCCTACTGAATGTGCTGTTCGGCTACTGGCTGGACCCCGTGAACAACCTCAAGCATCGGGCGATTGCTGCCGCCGAGTGGCGCTCCATGCTCGCCGCCGTACCGCAGGCACCCACCCAGCGCAATCCTGCCGACAACCAATCCCAGCCTCAGAGGTGACACGATGAAAGCGAAACCGATGGTGCTGGTGCCTGGGGTGGGCTATGTGGAGTGCGAAGCCCATGAGGCCACGCACCTGGCGCTGCGCATCCCTGGGCCAACCGGACTGCTGACGCTGCCGGTGCTGCAGGGCAACACCACGCGGGCCGGCACCGGCTGCTGGACGTGGAACGGCAGCACCGACGCACCCACGCTGCGCCCGAGCGTGCTGACGCAGTACGACGGCGCCGACCGCCAGTGGCGCTGCCACTCATGGATTAGCGACGGCGCTGCGCAGTTCCTGGCCGACTGTTCGCATGACATGGCCAACAGCACCGTGCCGCTGCTGGAAGTCTGATCCCATCCCCCATAGGTACACCCACCACCCCCACGCAGCACACAGGAGGATGACACCGTGACCGTTCAAGAACTACGCGAAGCCCTCGCATCAATGCCTGGGCATTGGCCGGTACATCTGGCCGTTGCCGCCGATGGCGGCGGCGGCGGCGCGGATGAGGACTACCTCTACACGCTGGAATGCGTGCCTGAGAACTTCCCGACGCAGGGAAGCATGGCCGTGATCCGCGCCAACCCTGACCCCAAGTGACCCCATGCGCCACACCCCACCCACCACACAGACAGGAGCCGAGCCGTGAGCGCCGCATTTGATGCAATGCTTTTTGCCCGTGAAGTCCATAAGGCGCAGCGCCGCAAGTACACCGGAAACCCGTACAGCGACCACCTTGCGGAAGTGGCCGGGATCGTGGCCGCCGTCAGCGTGCATGACCCATTCCGAGAAGCCATGGTTGCGACGGCATGGCTGCACGACTGCCGCGAAGATCAAGGCGTCACCGGGGCCGAGATTGAAGACCGATTCGGCATGCGGATCGCTGTCGGCGTCTCTCTGCTGTCAGACTTTGAAACCGGGAACCGCGCCGAACGTAAGGCCGCGTCACGGGCTAGGCTGGCGACTGCGCCGGATTGGGTGCAGACGATCAAATGCGCAGACCTCATCAGCAATACGGCCAGCATTGTTCAGCACGATCCCAAGTTTGCGGCCGTGTACCTGGACGAGAAGCGCATGCTCTTGGCGGTGCTTACAAAGGCCGATCCGCGACTGCTGGCGATGGCCAAAGCCCAGGCGCAGGCACCGGCCACCCCACCACAGAGCGCCACGGGCGCAGGAGACAGCCATGACTGATCGGGAACTGCTGATCCTTGCTGCCGCTGCTGAAGGCCACCCCTACCCGTGGGTGTTGCCAGAGCGAGGCGGTGAGCGCCCATGGAATCCTCTGCAAGATGACGGGGACGCGCTGCGGCTGG